>Ga0210059_1003624_pt1 | contig 24775 bp, 18 predicted proteins | sample Ectturendosymbi2_FD_188042 | JGI IMG/M metagenome (GOLD analysis project Ga0210059, IMG submission 188042) | Ecteinascidia turbinata endosymbiont from Florida, USA - Sample 2 (SPAdes) (version 2) | ecosystem: Host-associated > Tunicates > Ascidians > Unclassified | place: Key West, Florida...
TGAAGGCTTAATTGCTGGATCTTCTTTCTTCGCTGTAACTGAATGGAAAGCGCTCGAAGATTGTTCAAACGGGAATTGTTCAAGGACCTATTGCTGACTTGCGTGCAATCCGCACTCCCTCAACCTATTATAACGCGCGATTTTCGCCGAAATGATCCGCTTTGTTCCAACTCACAACACATCCGTGTAATCTGGCACTATGGGAATTGTGCCTTAAGCGCTTTTGAGCCGGTGCATGCTGGAGATTAATCGTCCGGCAATTTTCAGCAACTTCTATAGCGAAGCGCCTGATTGATACATTCGTGCACAAGGTTAAGAAAATTTCTGGTGTCAATTAACACAGACGTGCACGCTAACACAGCCTTGCGTAAACTAGTGAAGACACAAGGCTCCGCCAGCACCGATTTGTTTTTTAAGGAACTCCAGAGCTACATCTGTATCGACTTCCTCGCAAGTATTTCCTTTCGTTACGTGATTTTCCGAGTTTTGTGAAATTTTTGTGAGAATAACCGCCTAATCGACAGTTCTTACCGCCTGTTGCTGATCGGTTCTTCTTGAACCTTGCTTTTGCTTCAGGTCAATTCAGAGAAAACGATTAAATTTAATTGTGAAGGTTTTTACCTCACAGGCTGACATCTTCTCACGGGTGAGGTTGCAGACAAGTGCGACTTCTTATGCAAGGAATTACATGTGCGCGCCAAGGTCTTTTTCAATCATTGTTGCGCTCCACGTAATATCAGCCGAAAATGAATAGTCGATTGTCCGGAGCAGTCGGTCGGTCGTTGATTTTTTTCTTTTTCTTTTTGCGACTTGAATCAGCGTCTCATGATTTTTTGACTAAAAGTTAAAGACAAATTCAAATGCGTTTCGGTTATTGTTTCGCTCGGGAATGAAGCTTGACTGACGGTGAAAATGTTTTGACCAGTATTGGACGCAAAAACAATGCGCTTTATCCGCAAATGGCTTTCAGCAGCATTTTGGCCGCTCGGCGCAAAAAACGTGACGAAGCGAACTGTGTGGTCGTTGCGTCCAGGCAACGGGCGATGCGCGGGGCGGGCAGTGAGGAGTGTTTTCGTTACTGTTTGCAGCTCGTCGATCGCGCTCGAAATCGATCCAAGCGCCATCGAATTTCCTGCGACGACGACGATTTTGCTTGACAGTGCGAAAAATGTGGAATGGACGATCCGCGGCGCTTCGGATGACGTCGGAGTTCATTCTTTGCGAATAATGGTTTGTTGCGTCATTGTGGTCCGCTATATCTTATTCGATACGCACCTATTGCGCCGTCGAGGCCGCGCCGCCATTTATTTATTTCCAACCGTCCGAAACGTATGGTGCGATGGAAGAGTGGCGTATGGCCTGTGTGGTGACCTATTTGCATCGTTTAAAAGTTTTGCTGCATTTGAAACATATCACTGTAAGTTTATTTTTGAAAAAAAATTGTGTTTTTTAATTCTTTCCAACTGATAAAAAAGACACTTCTGAATAAAATGTTTTCCGAAAATATTTCTTAGCAGAAACGATTTCATGGCAATTTTTTTACTGCGCCCAACTCTTGCCAACGAAGTGTACTGTTCCCCATTGAATTTTGTGAATAAACCTTGTTGAAAATTCGTATGTTGCATCTTCAGTTTTACTGCAGTTGATATCTAATAAATCATCGCTAACCTTGTTTCTCCTACCTACGGTGTGTTGCTTTGCATTCTCTCAACGAAGTCCAATGTCTTTTGTACTGATCTTTATTGAAGTAGATATTAAATTATGGTTGTTGTTATGGTAAGCGGAGATTATAAAGTGCATGCCATGAATCCAAACTTTTCGTAAGGCGGCTTTGCATTTCCCATCTTGCAATGCGTGCAGCAGACCATGTAGTGCAGTTCTGTTGTATCTCAACTTGCATCCGAATGATGGTTGTGTCTGGAATTACGCAAGCTATGAATGTGTCGGCTGCATAGCACTGAGGTACTCTGACATGAGCGCCCTACAGAACTGCAGAAAAAGTTTTTTTTACAACTGCAAAAAAGTCATGCCGATACCGCGTGAACTTTTCAAAAGTTGTAAATGTCACTGCATGAGCCAGACTAGCGTGATTTGTCCTGCAGCGCCCATTACCGCCGGCGGCCCTGATGCGTGGCTGCTTGATGTTTTGAAAAGGAAGCCAAACTGTATTTTCTGTGGATAAAAATAAAGTTTGTTTGTTGGGTTCATTCGTCGCGAAGTATCTCCATTTTATTCACGAACGAGCAGGACTTCTCCCACAAATGTGTCAGTGGCGAACTGTTGCTACGTGCTGACATCGGCAAAGGGAGACCGGATCCATCGGCCACTTGTTTGCATTTGGTACTCTCATTCGATGTTCGGTGTGGTAAACCTTTTGGCATAATTCGAAGAGATTAATTATTGAAATGCTTTGAAATTTTCTTGAAGCTCGGCACAGTTTATTGGTCAGGCAACCTTTTGATGACCTTTTTAGGAATGTTGCCGCTGCACATCCTGTCATTAATGGACTGGCACTTGACCGTTTCCTGGATTGCGTTTGATGTTATTTCGGTATTAGCCAATGCTGGTTGTTTTCTATTCAGGTGCCTTCCGGCAGTTACGTCCACAACAGCTCATTGATTGCATCACAAAGCACCTTCTCGGACAAAGGTGAACGGAGTGAAATTTCGAAGCCTTGCATAATTTTGCCAGAAATTGCAACGCAAAACTGATTCAGTGAAATCGTTCTGGTCGTTTTCACACAAAGCGATTTTCCTCATAAGTAAAAATTAAACAAACGTATTAAATACAAATCGCGCACATTGGCAGAAACGAGTTTTTTTCTGACGCGCACAAGAATGTATTTCGACCAATGGGATTTTCGACCCTTTTTAATTACACGTGGTTTCTACGATGATGTTGTTTCATCAGGGATGGGGTTGCTTGCCGGAATTTCATTTGGTTCGAAACTACGAAAAATAGAGAAACGCTTGTTTTCGTTCATGGCTGCTAAAGAAAAAAACTGTTGACCATAAAAAATTGTTTTTTTCTTTTTCTTGCTGCACAGTTAACCCGGGTTTCCTTTCGCACGCTGCCCAGCTTGCCCGGGCTGTGGCAGATGTATTTCCGCTGAATTGTCAGCCTGCGAAGTGTCGGCTGCTTTCGCATTGATCGAACCTGTTTACTGTCGCATCAGATCGCGCACTCGCCGCGCTCGCGGTGAAGTCGAACCTGGAAGTGATGAGGACAGCGTTCGGCGAACCCGTTGACCTCGTGCGGTTCGTCGCTTCGCGAAACGACAGCGAGGAAGGTAAGGCGCGCGCTGCGCACTTGTTCGCTTACGTCAAAGCGTCGAGTGATGCTTGGCCCAAGTAACGACGATGTCGAACCGGTTGATCAAACTGAAAAGACGCGAGTGGTTAAACCAACGTTTCCAACAACTGACCATCTGGCGAACAGATTTTGCACGTTTTGTTGCCGTCGCACAACATGACGTTAATTAAAAGTGATGGTCGTAATGAGGGTGACTTTGTCTTTTAAAGGGGTTGTTCAACTTCAAGTCAACCACAGTTTTCGCAGTTTCGTGATCACGCCGGCGTACAGTATTTGTCCATTTCGCTGAGGCAGCGCTTCCTTGCTCATTTTGGCTTCGCTGATAATGCATCGCGTTATGTACGCCTTATGGGACGGCGCAACGGCGTGTTTGTTGGTGTCGTTGTCAAGCTGCTGAATATTTTATACCCTTATCTACAAGCTTTTTTGTACCGCAAACACCCCAACGCATGTGTCCCATGTGATCTCGTCTGGGATGAATTATAAGTATTCGTTGGGGTGTGGCGGCATGCGCTGCTTTCTTCTTTCATTGTGCTGCAGGTACTTAACCTAAGTTCTTAACCTTTTTGAAGTTACCTTCAATCCGTTGGTTCACCGAAACCTTCGTCATTGAAAGAATAAAATATGATTTCTTAAAACATGGGTGTGTAGTGTTATTAACGCACAAAATGAACGATGCATCGGATCTGTGCCGAACCCTTAATGGGGCCCGATCGAACCCAGGCCAGGAACCACAACCTCACATTTGTGACCTCGTGGCTTACGCACGTTCTGTTTTGTCAGATGCCGTTTCCTGTGATTTCGATTCAGTTTGATGCATGTTGCATAAGTAAAGTCAGGTTTTTTTGACGAGTCAGCCACAAAAAAGGCTCGCGCGTGCACGCGTTTCGTGCGTGTGCTTGGAGTTGTTCGGTGCGCGTGTGATGGGATTCCACAGTGATGCCCTGTTTCCCAGAAACGTGATGATGAAAGCTTTTTATAGTCGGAAAACGCCCACTAGCATCTTTTTCTCGATCTGAGCCTGCAGCTAACCTCAGCAACCGGGCAAACATCTTTTAAACGGAAAAGCACCCAGTCCAGAAAAAGAATCGTCTGGCTGCATGTTGACCGATTTGGTCGACTCTAATTGGACGAAATTGGAACACGCACCGTAGTGTCGTTGATCTGTGACAGAGGTTGCTTACGCGAATTAGTCCGCTTCTATTCGACCTTATTTGTGTTCAGCCTGAGCGAGGAATTGCGATGGTTGATTCGTTGCGGCCATCAAAGATATCTAAATTAAGTTGGTTGTTGAGATATATGCGATTTTGGTCGTCTCTTACTCTGACTAAACGTGGACGGTGCACACGGACAAGTGTCTGTAGAAGTTGTTTTTTTGAAGATTTCTAATCACTGCTTAACATGCAACCGAACTCGAAGATTTTTTTGCTGTTGTATCACCAAACTTATTCACGCAACTGTTTGCGAATAAAAACCCTCTAGAAATACTGTTATTAGCTAATAAGGGTTGCGTTTCTGTGGAGAAACCTTATGAAGTGCACATTTTATCCTCCAGTGACTCCCACGCCACCGCTCTTCTCAAGAGAATTAATCTTCTTGTTTATCAAATCCGTCACAACGTATTGTACTTTGTCCGGGTTGACTGTGGCCATTACCAATGACACCTTCAAAGTAAGTTTTCATGCTTCATCTTCTAATCCTGATGTCATTTCATAATCTCTTTGATGTTTTTATAAAAAAGTGGCGTAACTCGTTCAGCAGTAAACCTTTTCGAGCTTGAGTGAAATTTCGTTGGAGGAGGTAGTTCTACTTTGACGCGTCAATGTTTACTTCTTGCGTTGAACGGTTTTGGGCTAAGTACTGAAACTTGGAAGTGTGTTGCCGTTTCAAAATGCTAAAAGCAGATTCAAACTGCCGCTCAAAAAACAATTTTCAAAGGGCAACTTGGTGAAAAACAGTGATAGCAATCTCTGGCTTGCGACAATACACTTGGCTGCGCTCATCGCTTAGACAACGATGTTACTGTGAAAAGGTCGGCGGAATTTTACTTCAGCAAAAGCGATACGCTTTCCAGCGACTCTTGAACCCGTTCACAGTAGTATTTCGAGCGCTGTGGTGTTCCGCTGAAGTTGTCTGGTGCCGAAGACGCCGAAAGCTGCTGAATCAGCGCTGACATCGGGCGAACGTCGCAGCTACATCATCATGTCGTTTTGCGTGCAGACCCTCAATATAGACCCAAGCCTTCCTCGGTTTGGAGACGGCAAGTGTCCCCCTGACCTGTCAAACGGAGGTCTTTACCTGAGTGCGCCATTCGGGTCTTGCGGCGTAGCGAGGAACCATCAGACAGGCCGTTACGAGTTAACGGTAAGTGTTCAATAATATGCCGGTAAATTTATTTAAGGACACACATATATTTTCCGCGATGTCTGAAATAGTGCAGATGTTCAAGTTCTGAAATAGGCTGAGGTGTTATGCGCACAGTTTCTAAAATATTGCACAAGGTGAAAGTAGCTTTACCCTGCTTCTTGTAAGAGTAGTTTGAAGCTTTGTTCCCATTGCACTGGTGATCACTATCAACGTTTGCGGCGCATAATTTGGTCGCAAACTAAAGCCGAACGCGTATGTCGTAAATCCTTTCGACTCTAACCAGCCGCGCTTTTTTCCGTATTCCGCTTGTGGTGATGGTCCCCTGTTGGATTACCGACAGAAAGACGACCAATGCCTGGTATCGTTTGCACGCCATGCTTGTACAAAAAGTCGAGCTCATGATTGCCGACGTAACGTCTGCTTTTTAGATGCTACTCGGCAATGTCGAAGGACTGGTGTTGTCGTGCAAGCCGTCGGGTAAGCTGATCTTTGCTTGCCTGTCTGTTACTGTTGCGTCACAATAACAGCCCGGGTCTTCACTGCGGTTGTTTTTTTTGCGTTTTTGCAATTTAGCAGCGCAGGCAATGTCCCCGCTGCGGAACTGTCAGCAGGGCGGCAATTCGGAAAACAATTTACACTGTGATGTCACGTCCGCCTTAGGATATAGGTCACGCTTCGGTGAGCGCAGCGTGTTGCCAGCAACAGATGACACGACTGTTGCACGTGTACTGGTCAAGCCCAATCGCGCGGCTGTCAACAGTGACAGGCTCTCGCGTCTCTACCGCAAGAGCAGACCACGTAGCCCTTGTCAGCGTTTGTTCGAGTTCAACTGGATTGTTTCCCAGCTGAGCCGCACTTGATCGTTGCCAGTTTTGGCCAAGAAAGCCGCAAATCTCTGCCGCTCGCGAGAACTGTAGCCCACCGCAATCAACAAGCTCTGTTTTCGGCGTTTTCTCCAACTTGCTGGCGTGCTGGAAGCCTGACAGCCGCAGTGGGATGCAAGTCGGTGGACATGCAAGCGCGCGGACGGAGTGGAAGAGACTTTGGAAGAGGGCAAATTCATTTCACAGGCCTTAACTTGTAAAAATGAGTTGCGGCGTAACATTATGTCGGCGTTAGCGTTTTTTGCGCTTGTGACGTCGACGGCTCCCAAGTGATTTGTGAAGTACATGGCGGTAACAGCAAACCGAAGATTTCAGTTAGACGTCATCGCAGTATTAATTTTGCTTTGCATGCAAATGTTCAAAGTTTATTTTTCTGAACATTTGTGACATGGGCACAAAATTTTGGCGAATACTCAAAATTTGATTTTACCTGTACCAGCGTTATAACACGTGTCGTTATTTTGTTAAAAATGCATTGAGAATGCTAAAAATTATCTTTTTTTTTTCATCATAAACCCCGATTGTAACAGGTTGTAAAAAATGTCACTGCTTTATTTCTGGCGAGGGAGACTAAGCTTTTTACCTTCTCTGGCTCAAGTGCACGATGGCGATGAGTTGCCTCGAATAACTTCCGAAAACGCAAACACAACACACAACTGCCAACATGCCAACACAACGCACAATTACCGAACACGCAAACAACACACAACTGCCTAACACGCAAACACAACATGCAACAACCGAACACGTAAATGCAACACACAACTGTCAAACACGCAAACACAACACACAACTGCCGAACATGCAAACGACACACAGCTACCGAACACGCAAACACAACACACAGCTGCCGACCACACAAACACAACACACAACTACCGAACACGCAAACACAACACACAACTGCCGAGCACGCAAACACAGCACATAACTACTGAACACGCAAACACATCCCGCAACTACTGAACACGCAACGCACAACTGTTGAACCAACACGCAAACACAACACCCAACTACCGAACACGCAAGGACAACACGCAACTACCGAACATGCAAACGCAACACACAGCTGTCGCACACGCAAACACAACGCACAACTTCTGAATACGCAAACACAACACGTAACTACCAAACATTCAAACTCAACAACACAACTGCTGAACACAGAAAAACAACACACAACTACCTAACGAGCAAACGCAGCACACAACTGCCCAACACGCAAACACAACACACAACTACCGAACACGCAAACACAGCAAACACACAACTGCCGAATAGAGACATTTTCACTTGTAATTATTGCCTTGTCCTGCGCATTCACTACGAGAGTTTTTTGGTCGTGTCTAAACGAGAGTTCAATGCCACTTGTCACTTCACAAGTCCTAACTCGACACCTATCCAAAGCGTTGGGACTTTCCATATCGCGCGAAGCCGCACTTGTTTTGTAAAACTTTGTACTTTGAAGGTAAGGAAGGAAGTCACCTATTTTGAAAGCAAAACAATTTCCATTTTGCCACCTTCCAGTGTCGGTCTTTTCGACCTCCACGCCACTCAGCATTTTGCTTATTCGTTTGTGACTTTCGGCGTTGCCCATGCTTGAGAGTTTTTTAAAAAAAGCTTGTCGTGCAAAAACGTGGAAATTAAACCTGACGCTCAACTTTAAGAGAATAGCATTGTTGACTCGTCACTTTTACCTCTGGGGTCATTCGGGGGCAGCGATGCGGTTGAGCGATTCCCTTCCCCAAAAAAACTTTTAATTCACTATAGTTGTTTTTTTTTCACAGCTTACGAGCTGACGGTGTTCGACGACTTGACGACAAAAAGTCCGCTGTCCTTTCCTGTTCACCTGTCCAGCAAGTCACGGAACCTCTACGTCCAGGTGTGCGAGAAGACGCTCCTTCCTTGTCCTGTCGCATTTCCGTAATTCATGTCGATTTTAATCTGCCCACGTCAGCGCCTTGGCCTTGTTGTCATGACTACCCCGTTCCCTCAGAATTCCATTAGCGGATTCGCTTTGTTATCGCGGCCGCTGTGGACGTCAAGTCCCTGTAGATGTTGTATTATTGCGTCGATTCCTTTCAAAAACGAGTTAACGTGAAGCGAACATCACGCTCACCTTGCCCGTTGGCAACAGATCAGATGCACGCTGACGGCGACAAATGTTTTCTGAACTTGTGCATCGCTGGTCATGCAACAGTAAAGAAGCGCGACACGTCGCTGATTAGTGATGCATCCAGGCGTGCAACCAGCTTGGGACACCAGGTGTGGCGAAGAGTTTTCTGAGAGGGTCCAAAATTTTTTAAACTATCTCCAATAGTTTACAACTATGTCCAACACATATTTCCAGGGGGGGGCGAATAATTTTCCACGGGCTTTCGTTCCCCCTGTTCCCACCCTAGTTACGGACCTGGATGCATCTTAATGCTCGTTCTTCAAGGGGTGACTTGCAAAATTCATAGGGACAAAATTTTTTCACAACAGTGTCGTCACTCAAGTGTAGGACGTGACGCCATCGCCACGTCATGTTATAAATGCATCGCGAGTGATAATAAAGCACTGTCACGAGGAAGTAAACGCGATAAATGTCATACAACCAACTTTGGCAAGTTCCCGTGCTCTCCAGGTACCGCAGGCACGACACAAATTAGATCAGCAGCGCTAATCAGGGTTTTGGCTGCAGGGAGACCGCTTCGAGTCACGGGCGCGTTGGCAAATTTTCAAAACAAGCACATCGGTAATATAGGGCGACAACTGGACGTGTTTGTGAGAAGGGCTGCTAGTAATAGATCAGTTGCAGTGCGAAACCCATCAGCTGAAAGACTAATTTCTGGCCTGTCAGTGAATTGGCTTAATGTTGGGTTCATGGTTTTCGTGGTAGTTTCAATGTGCGTGCGAATATACAGACTGTATGTTGATTGATTTCGGAATTCATAGCTCGCATGTTTCATTCTATGTTTGGCACATGGCTATTTGAATCTCATTAGCGCCGACAGCAGTTAGTGTGCGTTGCGATCATCATGCCTCGGGTCGTCCTGGTGTCTTTCACTGTTCACGTTCGCAAAAATCTGTTTTTTGACAGCAGCGTATAGCCTTCACGTTCGAGGGAGAAAGTGAAGATGGGTGCCAAAACGTCCAAGTTTTTGGTGACACAACTTAACTGTCAATAACACCAACGGTGTACAAAGCGTATGCTTTTTCGTATCCCGTTGACAGCGCCGTTACGTTTTTGTCTTGCAGTGTTTTAACGCTGGCTTTGCGCTCGTGCCCGAAACACACATTGCCAGCTACATTTTCGCAGTAACGGGGCCGGGACTTACAGTACGAATGAGGCAGTTTACAACGTTTCAAATAAAAATCGGACAAGGTGCTGGCGCGCGCCTCAGTTATTTTATCTGTTTCGATTGGTGAAAAGCCCCAGGCAATTACTGGACTTTGCAGCAAAAGCCTATGAAAAGCTTGCTGTTAAAATAAGGGTGTAGTTAGTACAAACAAGCTCCGGTTGGATAACATGAAGCAATTGAAAACAAATCAATTTTTAAACAATAATTGAAAATGTACAAAATATCACCGCTTTATTGCTTACTGCAACGAATAGAAGCGTTTCACAGCAATGAACATTGGATGAATGTATAGGTCTTGTGTTGTTTAGCAAGTAAAATACATTTTCATCTATACTGTAAAGTTTTTATGAAACGACACTGGCATTCAACTATACCTTGAGTGGCAGGATGGAAATAGTTGCTCTGTGGAACTGGTAATGTGATGCGATATTTCGGTAGGAAGCGTGGCAACGCTTTCCTCTTCTGTTGAGCACAAGTTGTTTACAGGTGCAAGTCTTGCGCACCTCGGTAATTTCAAACTGCCGCGAACTTTGCGCTTCATCGAGCCTCAGCTCGTGTTGTTTGTGACCTTACAAACTTAACATAGAGCCAACGGCACAACGGCACGTAACTTTTGCATTTTTCCATACATCGCGACGTTGTGATGCGGTTGGATATGTGAGTCACTGACCTTGAAACGCACAAAACCTTTTCCCGCAGAGCCATCGAATTTATATTTCTCTCCCCTCAGGCATTTCAACACACCATATCTGCATATTTTGCTCCTAAACGATCAGCTCGCAACTTTCTGCTGGCAAAAATTGCGTCGGCTTTCTTTCGGGCTTTCATGCCACTTATACTCGCCTCGCTGAGTAAGCTGAGCTTTCGGCGCGTTTCCGCTGCTCCTCTGAGATTTATCGAATTCACGTTTCCAGGCAACCGATGTGGTAAACTACTCACCGATTTCGCTGCGTCATTGTTTCCTTTCAAATCAAAACAACTTCACGCATCCGGTCATCGACTTGATCATCGGCAACTGCCCCCTCGTTCCCAACGTCAGGCAAGAGACTGTTCTTTCTGCTTTCGAAGTGCTTCAACGCAGCAAAAGCGCTTGATTTCGACCGAAAATAAGAAATAAGCTTGTCACAGAAAAGAAAATATTATAAAAACTAAGATTTGCGATTTCAAACCGAGCACAGCTTTGCAATCGCTAACAACGACGTGCCTCGTATAGGAAGAAATTTTCAAGACCCTTTCGCTGTTTTGTGAAATGTGCTAAGTTGTGTTATGAAATGTGTTGGCTGTGCTATGGTATGTGTTGTCTGTGCTGTGGAATGTGTTGTCTGTACTATGAAATATGTTGTCTGTACTATGAAATATGTTGTTTGTGCTGTGGAATGTGTTGACTGTGAAATGTGTGGGATGTGCTGTAAAATGTGTTGACTGTGCTGTGAAATGTGTTGGCTGTGCTATGGAATGTGCTAGCGTAAAATGGCTGGCAATCTGCTCGCACGTCGCCTCTCAAAGTATAGATTCGAAGTTCGAAACAAACACGCGGAAAACAGCGAATCCGAGAGCTTGACCGCCTTCTAGTCCTTGTATTTTCAGCTCCTTCGGCGTTTTATGCACGCCGTATAAGCCTGATTCTTTTTCTGCGCTTTGTTCAACGTCCTGATCTGCATCAAGGAGCCTTCCGTTTCTAACGACATGTCCGTAGAAAATTAAGGGTTTATAACACTTAAAACTTGCTGATCGAGTTTGTATAAGGAACGCGGTCTGAAAATCATAAATCCTAGAGCTATACGATATGACTAAAAGCAAGTCAGTCAGTGGAAAACATGAAGTGCTTGCGAGGCGTGAGCAACGAAACTTCCCACCTCAAGGTGCTGTTTTGCCTGCGAGGACTTGCATCTCCAGAGGCGATAGTTTGTTGTTGAAGAAACCGTATGGCTGGCTTAGGAAAAACACGGTTTATTTAAAAACCCCGGATTTGCAACACTCAGAGCACGGCAGAACTTTTTTAAAAGTTCAAATCCGCTTTTTTGCGGACAACAACAGGAATGTAAAGGGTTCGCCCATTCTCGTTTCCTATTTCGTCAGGACATTTGATGACTTGATTGGAAACAACATGTATGCTTCTGTTCAACGATGAGCATCTTCACCACCAACTATTTATCCGCTCACGTCAATTGTCCGATGCATTTCAAAAATCTTCATTTTCCTCCCATTATGAATCAAATGCCTAAATAAAATAAAATAAAATATAAATAAATGAATACGTCACTACGTTTGCGAAAAAAACATCTTGACTGTTAAGATGATTTTGAAGGTCTTCTTGTAGAGCCTTATGCGGAATGATAAAATCCCCGAAGGTCGTGGCGTTTAAAGGCGGTTGTGAACTTCAGAGCAGTGTTTCTTAACGTGGGCCCTCAGGTCCACAAGTGGGCTTGTGGATTTTTGAAATGGGCCTGGAGTTTTCGTTGGGCCTATAGTGGGCCCCAAGGAAAATGTATGGCTGAAATTCTATACTTTATCTGCTAATGTAAATTTATGAAATCATGACCTTGAAGTTCAAGAGAACACAAACCAATTATACAGTATAACTGGTTTTCGTTGCAAATGTTTGTTTTCTAAACATCAATTTTCATAATTGTTTGTGTTATAAGGCTAAAATGTCCAAATTATATCAATAAAAAAACATTCCCATGTTACTCGAAATTTTTATGAAAGGTTATGTTGGCCTAAGATTTCTTTTAACGCTGAAAATTGGCCACAAGAGAAGAAAGGTTGAGAACCACTGCTTTAGAGCTCAAAGCTTGCCGCCGTGCTGCAAGACCTCGGGAGCTTCAGCGTTGTTTGGCGGGCTTTGCAATCTTACAGTGAAGTAGAAAATAGTCGTTGACACGATCTTCCGACGAAACTAACCGAACTCACTCAACAGTTATCGGTGTCGATTACAGCCGCGCCGTGTTTGACTGGCCTTTTTGAGATTAACGGTACATGTCAGACTTCACACAGCTGCTGCTTTTAACACAACCCCAGTGAATGAAACACCAGCGACTCAAAGCACAAACACCTTTTTGAAAAGATCGACTGACGTTGTTCTTATTTTGAGAACGGGTGTGGTTTGCAAATTTGCAAGGCAAATACACGACCTGTCAAGGACGTAATCGACTGTACAACCGCATACATATGTTATTTCCGATTTGTCTTCAGCAGTAATGGTTGTTCCGATGTTGTTGTGCAGTAAACGATAGTTCTTCTTGCTTTTCTGTATTTCTTACGAAGAACCGTCAGGTTTTCTGTCTCCGTTGTGTTGAGCAAACACAATGCAAAGCGGCTGAAGAATATTTTCGTTCTTCCATAAAGCATCGCGCGACCACTTTGAAAAAATCCCGGAGCTATGTATTCTGTGTTTGCGGTCGTCTGTCGAGTAACATCACAATTGCTTTTTGGAAAGAAACTTGTTGACGCAACGTTCGTTGGGGTAGCGATGCGTCTCACTCATACGCAATACCGATGCGCGTAATACTTCGTTGATGAAACGTTGATACAGGAAGTGAGATAGAAGAGTTTAGAGGAGGAACGCAACATGCGCTTGTCAATCATAAAATGTCTTGATTTCATAGATAATATCGCCCCACGCAACATTAGCAGCAAGTTTCTTTCGTTGCTGCGACTGGCCAATGCGTCCAGCAAGGCGCTGATCTATCGGGATCTGTGGACCGGAATTGGCCGATTTTGTGCTTGAACCTCATTGGCCTGAATATCTTAAGACTGTGTGGGTATCACTGCTAAGCTTAGGCAGCGTTTCTTCGCTCCAATCTTGACACTGGTGTTAACCTAGTAATGACGGTGTAGTTCGAGCTTTTCCTTCACGGTCGTCTGCGTTTATTTCCAATTTAAAAAGCGCTTCTTTTTCAGGTTCCTAAACCCGCTTTTCGCGAACGATCCCGTCCAAAACTTCGTTTTATCTGTGGACGAGAACCTGTCAGCTCAAATCGAACGCTTCTTCATCGTCTGCTTGGCTTCGCCTTGCGACAGGGTAAGCCCGTATGTGAAGGTCAAGGTGTGTGCGTGTGTGTGTGTGTGCCGGCCTGCGGCAACGTAGCAGAGAATATCTGTCCTCTGTGTCGATAGTTTCCGTCAAAAAGTCAGTTTTCGGGGTCGTCTCAAACGCAGAAATTTCCAGAAAGCCTCGTCCTTGACAGTGCGCGGGGTCCGCCACCAGCGCCTTCGAAAGCAGAAACACAAACGGTGACCTTGCTGCCAAGAGCAGTACCAGTTCGTGGTTTGGCTGAAATGTTGCTGAAAGACTCCAGGCCAATTTCAGACGTGAAATAACGAACACAACGCGGTCAGGCTCGCAATCCGGGTCGTTTCGAGAAAACAGCTGAAACTGCTTTGCGGTCGTACGAGCGGACCAGATGGGAGGGAGGGCTCGTTCGCTATTGCGCTGCTGTTGCTGCAGAACCACATTTGACGGCAGGCCGAGTAAACTTAAGTGGAAAGACCGCCGTGTTTTTTATATTTCAGTCGCTGTTAATGTGTAGCTGCGGCGTTCGAAGTTCGGCGTCGTCGCATTGCCGCAGCTGTCGTGTGTGAGAACGGCCGCTTGCTCCAGCCACGACTGCTCGAGAGCTAAAGACACCGATCGCGCTGTTTAGAATATACAGGAGGCATCGTCTCAAACGAAAAGAATATGATTCCTTTTGTCAGCGTCCGCTAAAGACCCGTGCAAGCACAACACCCCTTTGTTTTTCAAATAAGTTTTCCTTTCTTTTCGTCGTTTAATTTTATCTCTCCCACTGCTTCCTGCGCTGCAGTTTTTTTGTCCGACTTCGCTTACAGCGTCCGTGCACTGCGCTGAAAATCCAAAAAACGTTATTTCAAAACACGACGGTTTGCTTAGAGTCTGTGTTACTGTCTGAAAGAATAACAGCAGTTACCACCTTGAATGAGCAGTGCTGTGACGCGAACAAGCCGCTACTGTTCAACGTTAAGCCGGTTGTTTGCTAGTGAGCCGAGCCGAACACGCCGTTCTTCTGTTATTGTTCAAAAATGGAATAGCCTGACATATTGACAGGAGGAGGGTGTGCGGTGACGGTTTATAGGCGGATTAGAGGGACGGGGAAGCGTAATTTTTGTGGAAAACGCAACAATATTAACCCGCTGTGGAAACGGCATCGAGAAAAAAGCGACTTAGTGCTGTAACTTTCGAGGCAGTTTGTACTTCATGCTATTGTCTACTTAACTTTTTTTGCCTTTTCCAAACATGTTTACTTGATGGTCGGTTTGCAATCAAACGTGTGATTCCGAACGGACATAATACTTGTAATGAGGTGTGTCGCTGTAAGTTTAAAATGCAATCTTCAAACACAGGCGATTTTAATCACAGAAAAGTTGGCCAGGTTTCTTTATATACCATGAGCAGGTCTTCGAACTTTTTAATTTTCGGAAAGTTTAACGCAAGTGTGGAAACGTGCGAGCTTACGTTACGAAGTTAGTCGTTCAAATTTGTCGACAATCAAAGGCCATGGTATTTTCTTGATACAAACGAAGTCAACAAGCTATCACGCTTTTGCCATTTTTCATAAAAAATCCATTGAAAAGGTTTTTTTAAAAGTGTGAAATCTGATAAATTCTCAGCTGTATTTCAATTCTGCAAAACGTAATATTTCGGTCGCAAAACCATACGCGATAGTTTCGTCATTAGTACCTTGCGTCATCAGTACCTTACGAAAAGAGCCCTTTCTCGGCGCATGATCAGCTACTGTGTTGTTGACAGAGTTCTGTCGCATAATTAATGATGTTGTCTCCAGTTGCGCGAAACTTCCTTGCACTTTGACGGGCGGCCTCAGCGGAACAAAGGTTGATCTGCAGAAAAGGACATCACGTTTGTGTCGTCTGCGGTTATTGAAATTGGACAGTATTAGATCAGGAAGAAGACTCGCTCTCTTGTTTACGAATGTTGATTCCCAGCCAGGGGCGGATCCATCCAGTAAGGTTGGGGGGGGGTGGGCGATTTCAGTGATATCTGGTAGTCAAGTCTCATAACGGCTTCGCTACTGTAAGAGAGATAAGAGAGATGCAGTATACTGAACAACACTGCTGTGGCAAAACATTGGACGACAAAGTGGCCTTATATCGCCAATGCTGTTTTCCGAATTGTACAAAATCATGGTGAATACAGTTGGTTTCGTACGTTTAAGGGGGGCGATCGCCCCAACCGCCATTGTTTTCCCGGAGCCAGTTTCCATTTGCGCAGACGTCGGACTTCACTGCTTCGCACAAACTGCGTCGTCAGCGCACAACCTGGAAACCACTGGGTTTGGTAACTGTCGCTGCCCGACCTGAACCCGGCCGTGAATAGAAAACACATTTTAAGGTTGCCGCGTAATTGACATAAGAGATTAATGAAACTTGTTTGCTTGCCGCAAGATGCTTTTTGAGCGCCGCCGACGCGCTCGAACGGAACGGACTTTCGTTCGTTCCTGTTTTTTTTTTCCATTCAATGTGAAGGTTTGTGGCGTGCTGTTGATTGATGAGCTCGAGGCTGGCGTTGGAATGGTCTGCGGCGTAAAAATAAATTTATCTTCTTTTTACCGTTCCCAATTTCCTCATCAAAACTAAAGATGTCCCTGACTGTCAATGGATTGCGTAGTAGGCAGAGGACTTATAAGATTTACGTACGATACTGCCAAAATTTTAACGTATCGCATGAAAAACCGAATAGTGAACCCGAAAAGACCTATTTTCCAAATTTGAAAACCCGAAAAGGCCTTTTTTCCAAATTTGTCGATAAAAATTAAGCGCTTTACAAAATGATCTCCAACAAACACGGCTGCGAGCACTTGCACGTTCGACCGGCGTCTTGGGCGAATTCATTCACAGCAGTTGGTTCATCCGGGTGGCGAAACGCCTTTGCTCCGCGCTGTACACAGTTGTGAGCACACTGCCAGGCGACCTACGCAGCATTTTGTCCAATGGTACCTTCGTCGCACTATGGAAAAGAAATCGGCCAATGCTTAAAGTTCCTTTTGGCGGTGTCAAGTTGCAGCGAGCAACAATCAGCTACAACAGCTGAAACACTGAGACCTGCGAGGACTCTTAAAGCGATCCAGGCGGTGCACTGTGAAAATTTGATTATTGTGAGGACTGCGTGGTCACTGCCGCCGCAACTGGCGTGTTTCCATTCCGCGCTCGCCCCCCGTTTACCACCCACGCATTTTAGAGCAACCGCCAATGCAGCTGCCGACCAAATTTTTGCTGCAGTTCCTTTCCGCTAGCGTTAGGTTTATCATAAACACCTCCTCGTGCTGGTTGCGCTGTGCGCACAATGCTTCACAGCGCTGTTCAGCCCATTGCTAAATGCCTTGGGTAACGTACGCGATGAGCCGTTGTATTTGCAAGACGCTGTAAACTGTTTCGTGTATCTATTGCTGAAGTTCCAATGAGGACAAACCGTGGCCTTAAATTATTATCATCACTGGCTTAGTTCAACAAATGTACGTTCCAAAGTCATCTCTAAAGAAGAACAAATAGGGAAAAAACAAAAGACACAAAAAAGACAAAAATGACATACAAAGCAACGAACTGAAGAACGATAATAACACGCAACTGAAAGCGCATAAAAAAGAAAAAAGATACGAACAATTAGAGTTGGTAATGCCCATTTGGAAAGTAGATATTTCCACAAAAACTAACACGTCAGCTTGAGCAGATGGACATATAGGTCTCTTAATGACCGAAGAGTAATATTTTGGTTAGATCACGGGAACGTACGGACTTAGCACTGAGCACGAGATCGCATCTACATGAATCTTTTGTATCCCTGGTAACAGGAGCTGGCGTGAAGTGTAAGTTGAAGGGCATTTAAAAATCAGACGATGTTCGGTCTTTTCAGCACCACATTGGGACGCAGTGGCCATCGATATTGAGTTTACTGTGGCCTAAGCGAAACATGCCCAAGGTTGCAGTTGCGTGAGAATTGCAATCGTGCAAACGGCAAACGTTACTAAGGAACCAGGTAGATGCCGTAGCGTGGCATTGGTGAGAACTCAAAGCAAAAGCGCCGTAAACAGTGAATTTCAAAGCTTGGAACGTTTGTGAAGTAATTTTGTGAGTAGACTTACTTTTGCATGGGGGCAGCGAGGTTGCCATATGAAAACTTCAAAAAAAGCCAAACAGTGCTGGAAAGGGTAAACTGATTATCTAAAGGCCAGAAAAATCCAAACTTTATGTGGTATTGTTATTCCTTTAAAGTCTTAAAAACACCTAAATTACAAAATTATTACTAGGCATTTTCTTCTGATTGAGATTAAGTTTTGCGTGGCCTTGTACTGGAGCGCTTTCCTGATGCGTCTCTGACTTTTTCATGTTTTATGAGATCGCATACTTTGTGTATAATGGTGCCACAGTTTGCTGTATGCAGACTCTGATACATCGGCAGCTTTCTGAACCCATACGAAAGCCGTCTCCCATTCACTCCTGTACTAACGTCCAGAATCATGAGGCTTTCCACTTCCTCGACGTCATTGTCGTATTTCTGTTGCGGACCTGTCTACCAGCCTTGAGCTTAGCTTAGTGCTTACAAGTGTTGCAACACACTGCATAACGCACGCATTTCCAGTGTTTACGCTAAAAATTTATTTCGATTCTCGCAGCCCTCAAATCTTACTAACATCAGAACGTGGTCGTCGATCTATTATAGCATTTATGAGAAACATTTTGCAAGTGTTAGCGAAAAAAAATGGAACAGTAAATATTTTTATGCAGAAAAAACTTTTGCAGCGTGAAAAGGCCAAAATAAGCCAAAACGCCAAATAATTTGTTAAGACCAACCAACTTTACACAAGGACAAATTCTAGTCCAAGCAACTCGAAAAAAGGCCAGATTTCTGAAATGTGGCCTAAAAAAGGCGAACCTGGCAACTCTGAGGAGGGGAACAGTTGTGCATCGAGATAAAACGCGTTTAATAGTTGGAAAGACATTTGGAACACTTTGGAACTAGGGCAGAAAAGAAATATAAGAACAAGGTCCAACAACATTGTCACGAAAAGCGACAAAGGTGTGAAACTAACGACAGAGATGAAGTTGCGTGAGACCTTGTAATGATACAAGATATTCTCATGTGATATGATCCTGAGGCTGCTGAGCTTTGCCGCAGCAATTGAAGCGCTTTCGAGACGATTCGTGCCTGCAGTAAAGCAGTCATAAACAATATCTCCATCGTCGTTGACCGGCAAAAACAGATGCACAGCAAAGTACTGAAGCGAATGCCTGGGCTAAAGTTCTCAATTTTCTTTCAATGCATCAGTCACTGACGCTGTTGCGTTGAGCTGCGTAAGCGTGGAGTCAGGGGCCGATGAAAGATAAGTCTTCGACATTTGTCAAAAACGACTTCAGTTAATACTTGTTTAAGAAAACGTATTGGACTATGACGAGGATGGGTTGGCTGAAATAATGCGAACATGGCCTTATGCAGCGTTGAAAGTAACTACCAAAAATCAGACCACAATTCCAACTAACTCACATCTTTGGGCAGGATATTATGCAAGGTATCAGGACTTCTAGATGACATTGACAGTGCATTATATTAGCATGAAAAGAAATAAGGGAATAGAATACAAAAGAAGAAATATAGGATAGACGTGATTATGTAGCAATGTCGTTAACATTCACCGAAAAGAATAATGGACTAAACATGTAACCCTGAGGCACGCCACAGTATAGTAGATTGGAATGAGAGCCTCGCAGACACATGCTGCGTCCTGTCTGTTAAATATGACTGCATGACGTTGAGAAGAAAGCCAGTGGGACCAAACTGGCGCAGTTTAAAAAGAATAGCAGAGTGCTTAATTTCGACGAAAGCCTTACTATATCCAAAAAACGTAACAAATAATGACAGCCACTCTTTTGGCAACAAGAAGTTTGTGACTAACTTCCAGCAAGTTAGAGGTTGTGAAAGTTTGTGACTAACTTCCAGCAAGTTAGAGGTTGATGGATAGAACTACGCCTGTAAATTTTCATATTATTCGGAGATCGTGATTGTGAAGAATCGTTGAAGCTGTTTTCAAAGTTTTGGAAGTGGATAGTTTCTAAGATGAAACTGCGAAGGGGACCGAACGGAGTGGTGGAAGACCCTAGGGCAATTTTTAATAAAGCGGTTAGGAAGTTTGTCAAACCCTTCGGATTTATTAGGGCTGAGAGAGGTTAGGACATGATATACATCCAGCGATACGATGGAGAGAAGAGGCATGCGTGAATTGCAAAAAATCGAAAATCCGGGAAAGATTGGGACAAAACTGTATCAGATGCGGTGGAAATTGATGTAAAATACTTCTTAAAGAGATTGATGTTTGATACCATATCATCAAGACGAACACCACGCAAGTCCGTATAACGCTGGGAATTGAACATTTACTTAGACCCTGATTGATTTCCACAACAAATCTGGTCGAGTCTTTGGTGTGGTATCGAGTTAACCGAGATTGAACGGATTGTATTGATATTTCCGTTTCTTTATTGCACTTCGAGCATGGTTACCAAGATGGCGGTAAGCAAGACGGTGATTAGCGTAGTGGAACCTACGCCGTTCGGCAAACAATCTAAGCTTTTTACAAATAATTTTCTTCAAGGTTTCTTTGATCTATGGCTTAGTGTCAGTAGGTGCTACTAGTTACTTGAATGGAATGCAACTGCTTGCTGTTGTAAACATCTGCGTTTGATCTTTCTGCTTCTCCTCATGTCGGCGTAAACTGTGGTGATGTGTGATGCAGTCAACTAGAGTTCTTCGTCATCAAGTTCCAAAACTACAGGTTATTTGTTAAAAGCGATTTTTACGCTTAAAAATTGTGCGTGACGTCAGCGTCAAGCATGGCTGGCGAAGACGAGCTACCAATCCGCACATTACGAAATTGGCTCTCCTGTATTTACCGTTTTTTTCTTACACCCGGTTTCAAATGCACCCACGCACAGGAAATTGCTTAAGCCGCTTTTCTCCTGTGACGAACATCTGCCGCTACAGCAGAAGACCGTAACGATTTCCCTAAACTGTCCACCAATCTACAAGGCCGTGCAAATTTCCCTTCAGTGTGTAAAGAGTTACTATACATGCAAATGAGTAGTAGAGCCTTGTTAATAAGTATTACAGCGCGTAGTCACCTCCGCTTGTGTCTGAACACGACATTTTTGAGAAAAAATGATATATAAAATCGTGCAGATTAATCCAAGTTACAGGTCGCTTTTCCAAAGTGCCATCGTAAATGGCTTTTCGAAGAAAATCAAGGTTGAAAATGGGTGTCCAACCGTGGGAAAATTGGCTGTTGATGCAGTAGGCACAGCGCCTATGACTGCAAGCATTGCTGCATTGCGATCAGAGACGACTCCAGGCCACCAGCGTCAATCGCGCGGTCTCATCATAGCTTTCAACCAAAGTGCATGTTTAAATAAGTGTAAAATATATAATGAACGCGGCGAAATCATATATGTATATATAAATTTTGCGAGGTAAAATATATAAATATAATCGTTAAAAGTAGTTGAGGCAACAGATCTGGCCAGCAGTATAGCTTCTCTGATGCCACTGAACTTTGAACCAATATACAAAAACTGCAACCACACTCAGTGAAAAAGAGAATTGGAAAAATCGGTGTGGGCAGAAATTTGCCAAGTACCTATTCTACAACGTAAAACGTAATCGAAGACTCGGACTGAACCCGAGTACGTGGCCGTGATGTGCCCAACTGAAAAGCAGGGCTGCAGCACATTTGATGTGCGTGAGGATGTTGCAGCTGATTAACCGAGTTTCTGTGATCGATATGACAATCTTTCCGTTTAACAGTGCACTCATGAGCACGGCGTCGATTGCAGCGGAACGAGGGGGCAGAAGGGCGATGACGAAACTTCCCGTACGTTTGCAGGACCTTTCGTCATCACCGGTTCAAGAAGCGCGTTTGTGGAAACGAACTGCAGCGCCTCAGGTGCGGCCGATTTTTCGAACTTTTTAAGTCTTTTCAGTTGTTAGAAGCCCGCAACGTTTCACAAACGCTGGAATACACAGCTCTGACGAATCGAACGAAAGGTTGTAGTTGGATTTTCCGACGATGAAGCTATTGTTTTAGCCTGCCTGCAGGGCTTTATCATACGTTGCAGATTTTCACACGAATTTAGCAGACCACAGTTTCACTCAGGCAAAATCTGTATGATTTCAATGCGTAAACGTAACGCCTGTACTCAACTAGCGGTGTGCGATTATTTGTTGGTTTGTGATGTTTCGGGCTAAGCTACCAGATATAATCTATCGCTGACTCACTTCCTCAACTGTCTAGAAACGGGCCAACCTCCCGACTGTGCCAATCGATTTTCTGCGGATGTTCTGCTATTGATTGGTGTTGGAAGTTTTTTTATTGGTATCCTCATCGTTGTCTCTCTGTGGGTGATACAAACTAAATGGAGCAAGCAGACCCCTGGCAACCCCTCCTCTTCTAAACCGGACAGCAGGTTGTCATATATGCTGGTCAGGTGAGAACAGTTTCGCTGTGTTTCAAAATTTTTTACTGTTCTATCGCTTTTCCGTTAAACTCCGAGCAACGTTTTTAGCTGTTTGCAAATCCGGAGGCAGCTTATTTTTCGTGTAATAAAGCAAGCTTGTAAGCGTTACGAAAAACGTGTTTTCCAATATTCGGGAGCGTTGTCTGATGCAAAGCGGTTTGTGGTGTTTGAATATCAAACAATGATTCACAACCTTGGCTCTTCAGATCACGTGACATTTGGTCTTTTGATATTTGAAGGCTTCAAATCACTCCCTGTGATTAAGACAAATTCTTCTTTTATTTCTGTGCTTGAGATACACATGCATATCCCTTATTTCCTCATGATATATTTCTAAACATTTTCCCACAGTTGAAGATCAAAGCTAATGTGTTCGTATTCGTGAAAGCAATGTTGTGTCTCGATTGCAGAAGTATTTTTGCGCTTATTTACTTTCTTCTTTCCAGTGGTACGTTGTTTTTAACCACTTTATCCTTTTTCAGCCAGCATAGATCTGCCGACCAAATCAAGTTAGGTAAGTTGTGTTTCCAAGTAAAAAATGCTATGTTTGTGCAATGGACGGATGAAAAACAGTGCAGCTCCATTATTCCGCGATTTTTTCGTTTTTGTACATTGAACACCACCACTAATCCTAAACATTTTACCCCCACAATGACTTCTAATTGTTCTGGTGCCATTGCAAAAATAAATTCATTTAAGTAACCAAAGCAAGTGATGTGTGCTTGCCTCATCCAGTTGTACACGAAAGTTCTTTCCGAGATTGTATGTAGAACCTTTGTAACCTCGGTCAACAGCTACTTCGACAATTTATGTTTGGTGATTAAAGGTGATTGTCGGGCTCCGCGATCTCAGATACGCGAGAGATGAAAGATTTCTGCTTTTCGTTTGAAAAGCCTCGCCGCTCCGCCAAGCGCTGGACCAGCTGTCGATCACACGATGAACCCTGACCGAGTGTTGCTACAAGTTCTTTTGCACAACCTAGTCTCCTGTCGCGCTTCGCTTTGACAGGCTGGTTGCTTTATTCTCCCGGCAACGAAAACGAGCAACCTGCGCTGCTGCGTTATTAACACCGCAGCAGTTCGTTCAACTCCGCGTTATGTTTGACAGGAAATGGCCTCGAGCCCGACAGAGCCCCGACCCCTGGTGACTCTACTTTTTCGAAAGATGCTTCGCACATCCGGGTACGTGATGGCTGAAAAAGCAAGTAATGAGACTTTCGTGCTGAATATCTTCTGGGGGCCAGGTTCCCTCTCAGGTGCGCAGCTGCGCAGTACCGTGCTGGACAATTTGCGCAGTGAAATACCATTCTCGCTCGCGCACTTGCAACATTCCAAACATTAGAAAGAGAAATTTACTCAATTAAATGTTTAGTTTGTTTGTGTTTTGATAAGATTTTATACTTATTCAAAAATTCATCAAGATCTAGTGCGGCCTAGCAGTGGTTTGAAGAACTGGCTCAAAAGAGGAAGAACCAAGTTTTTAGAACTCTGTTATCTCAGCCTTAAAATATTCATACTCAGTGAAACAAACGTTTGCTCCAGTGTAAAATTTTCTTAGAGGGAACACTGCAACCAAAAGCCAAGGCCTGGGAATTTCTGCTTTGGTATTTTCAGTGAGTCGCACGAACAAATATTGGTACTATTGCAATAAGTGTAGCCGCGTTCTCGCCTGAAAAAAGGTTGTATGCCACTGCAATACATTGGTAGTTGAGCAGGAGAACCATGTGGAAGTTCTCGATTGCACAATGAACGTTTCGTTCCGTCAAGTTTAATGAAACAAACGTTGTCAGAATTATGAGCTCAAATCGAAATTGTGAAAATGGAGGAAGGCTGGACCGAGCGGCTGAACTTTGCAGAAAGCAGTGAAGGATTTCCGCGTCTTGACGAAAAAACATCTTCAAATGGTGTTGTTTTCGCATTCCACGTTTCTTGAACCACGACCCGCTAGTAATAAACTTATACCTTTGGTACACGAAAAGCGGAAGTGCTAAATAGCCTTATAATAAATACTACGGCCAAAGCAAACGATACAACTGACATCTTGCAAACGTTTCGATAACAACTGTTATCATCTTCAGTGCATAGCAATAGAACTGCAGTGATCTTGCTGCAGGTTCTTATTGGTTAATCAGGAGAAAAGCGCTGTAAAAAAGGAAAAAACGCAAAAGGCTGTTTCGGTAGTGACGTAGTGGCGCGAAGCATACGTAGTCACATGACTCAGCTGGATACGCGCCAATGGTGATGGCACGTGACGTCACGATAGAAGCATGACGGCCTGCTACACGTTAAAAATGCATAGAGGCATCGACGGGATGTTTGCATTCAGCTCCGGTTT
>Ga0210059_1003625_pt1 | contig 24773 bp, 21 predicted proteins | sample Ectturendosymbi2_FD_188042 | JGI IMG/M metagenome (GOLD analysis project Ga0210059, IMG submission 188042) | Ecteinascidia turbinata endosymbiont from Florida, USA - Sample 2 (SPAdes) (version 2) | ecosystem: Host-associated > Tunicates > Ascidians > Unclassified | place: Key West, Florida...
ACTTCTGAGAAAAAATTGTTCAAATCTTCACATTGTTTTTGGCATTCTGAGTCTTCAAAAAGCCTATTTTTTGTTGGGATTTGTTTTTTATTGCTATTATTTCATTGACAAGCTTCCATGTTTTTTTATATCATGATGGCATTTTTGGAAAACTTGTTTATAATAATTTTGTTTGGAGATTTCTTTTAAGTGGGTAAGCTTATTTCTGTAAGTTTTGTATTTTCTAATAATATTTGGGTTGTTTGTAGTCAACTGTTTTCTGTAGAGGGTATTCTTTTTTGCAATGGAAGTTAAAATGCCTTTGGTGAGCCATGGTTTGTTAAAGGAGCGTTGTTCTTTTCTGGATGCATAGCGATATGGAGCATGCGTATCAACAGTATCATTAAAATTTTTCACAAATTCATCACTGAGAGTGTTTACATCATCAGCTTCAGGGTTAACGTTGTTTAGTTTGAGGCTGAGGTCAGATACAAAAATGGTTGGGTGAAAATGTTTCATGCATCTAAATTTAGGTTTATAATTTTGATGGGTTGGATGGTGAAGGTTGAAGTTTACAAAAATTGATTAATGATCAGAAATATCAAAAATAGTAATTCCAGAATTAATTATTCTTTTTTCATCGCAAATATTTGTGTATATGTGATCAAACAAAGACGGTTTTGAATTTTTGCTGAATCTGGTTTGTTTATTGATAAGAGAAATACAGCCACAGCTGGCAAGACAATCAACATAATTTGACACATTTGAATTTTCTTGGTATTTAATTAAGTTAATGTTGTAATCTCCACCGATTAAATAGTCATAATTGTTGTTTTGAAGGTGGGTGACAAGTTTAACAAATTCATCCTGGAAGGGTTGAAATGCATATGTTGGATGGCGATAAATAACGCCAGTAATGAAAGGTTTGCCAGTTGAGGTTGGGATTTCAATAAACGGAATATAAACGGAATATAAATATAACGGAATATAAATGTTAAAAACATTTAAGCACAGCCCAATCTATGTAAACTGAGCTTCGAAAAAAGATGAAAGTGATAAACCTCTTAGTTTTCGTTTAAACTTTACTAAATTTGAATCGCTACTATATTTTCTAAAATTTTCAAACTGTGTGCTTGATCCTGCTAAAGTGATTTTTATTTTTAAAAAAGTTAAGAAGTCTTTGCACAAAAAACTTACCGAAAGAAACGATAAATCAAAAAATATCTTCATTTAAAGCTGAAAACTTCGTGTATCTATCTCAGTTTGATGGAAATCTTTGTTGCATGCCATGGATGTTGATAAGCGCATTCTTTTTCATTACTTGGTTAAATAATTTTTCGTTTTACGTCACTTCATGGGACTGGACAAAAAGCGTCGCTATAGGCGGACTGTCGTTACAGCCGAACTACAATAAATGGTTCCTAAAATGACTCTTTAGTTCAATACTAAAGCCTGTCAAGGGTTAAAAGTGTTCTTTTATCAGGATTGCTGTTTACTTTATGGTGTTTTCGTGTATACTATGATAAGAAATAGTCAGAACATATTTTTTCTTTATTTTTCAAACTTGCAGTCAGTGTCGTTCTTGAAATGTCCAAATCTCTTGCAAGTTTTGTCACTTTCGTATCATTTTCGCTTTTGAGCGAAACAATGCTGTCATACTTTTCTATAATGGGATACTGCTTTTTCTCGACATTTTACGCACTGCTCCATCAAGTCAAGACTATCGATCAAACTAACTGCAGTCCCACTCCCAACAATTCCTAGTACTGTACAATAGAACTCATGTAACGATTTGCCTCGGTTGGTACTGATGGGAGAACCCTTGATGCCATTCTTACGTCACGCCTGTCACTGATCAACGATTGGCCGCTAACTTAATAGCGTTCCCATTCCATTCGGTCATAAACGATATATGTGGTGGCTCCACGTAGCTGGGCTTACACTACATCGCTATAAACGAACAAAATATATTGTGGGAACGGACGAAAAAAACGTCGCTGCAGGCGAACTACTGTCGTTATAGCAGAAGTCTTTATATCCCATTTAGAAAATAAATTCAACATTGGTCAAATGCTAACCTGTTCCATTCATCGCGTAGGTTTCAATACCTCCAACATTACAAACAACAGCACTGCAGCTCCTCTCGTAACTACGGGTAAGTTATATAAAATGACCGAAGTTATTCGATCTATTTATAGATGTAATCTATTTTTATATTATTATAGAGTTTCTTTTTGTATAGACTTTTGTAGTTTGAAGTGGAATGACTATTTTTAATTACTTGTTTTGCTTCAGTTGATTAAGCATGTGCCACGAAAGTTGGTAGACTAGGTTCGATTCTCGGTCGGGTCATACCGATGACTTGAAGAATGATACTTGCAGCTTCGTGCTGGGCATCATAGACGTAACTCAATGTCAACAGAATTTTGTCAGAGATGTTGGTATATATGGCACACTCACTACTTTGTTGATAAAATATCTTGCACTGTTTTTTCTGATATTGTTCAATTCACCTGCAGTGATCATGTGAGAGTACTCTGAAATAATCAGCGGTCTGTGCAGCTCAGCCATTCGTACCATAAATTGGCCGCTTCCAAAACAAAACACGTTTATGCCTTGACATGATTGAAATCTTCATCTTAAGCTGCTGCCAACCGTCTCGTAAGATCTTTCGCTGTTAGTAAGATGTTTTGCAGCTCTGAATATATTTATTCGACGATTTGACTTTGTGACTTTTCATATGATATTACTTACCTTCGTGTCTATATGTTTTTAGCAGGTGGGAACTGGTTGTCTGTATGGTCTCCTAATTTGACCGTGCCCACGAACCATACGCCCTATGAATCTTGTCAACCAACATGGTGTTTTGTTGGAACACGAGTCTATTTCAATGGAGTCGTTTACTTCGATAACGTAACGTCGATTGTCTGTCCGTATCATGGAAAGTGCGGCAAATACAACTTCACCTTCGTTGATCCTGCCAGTAATTTCCCAGGTAGGAAAAGCAATCTGTAAGGCGTTTTTTCTCTTCTCGCATGCCCTGATGAGACTAAAGCATACTTTCACTTGTAAAACCTTTTCTAAAACCAGAGTTCGCAGTGGTAACGTTGCTCAGCGACACACGCATCTCATCGCTTTAACATTTTTAATCAGTCGCTAGAAGCGTTGGAAGTTGCGTTCAAGGCAGTTCTTGAATTTTTGCAACGATTCGAAACAGCAAGTGCTTTAGAATGTTCTATAAAAATTAAACCTTGTTTTATCACAGTTTACTCAGAGGCAGGAGTGTGCGTACCCACCGATCACGAGAGCAACTTCACTTGCGAAGCGGCGCAGAAAGCATCACCGAATATTACGTTCCAAACCTGCAACTTCTCATCATGCTCAGGCGTTGCTTGCAATTCCTTACAATCACCAGCGAAGTGCCCATTAGAACCTGAAAATGGTAACATTAAAGATTGTAATATACTTTTCATTGCCCATTGTTTCCGCAGAAATGATTGATTGTTTTACACATTTTTGTACTTAGCTTTAGGAGCTGCATGATGAAAATGATCTATCTGCATTAATTGTTGCATGATCATTCCAAAGTGACATATCACTTCCTTGTCTTTGTCGTGGAAGCTATCTATATAGCGAATGGACAATGAGATAATACTGCATTTTGCAAATTAGCCTCATAATCAACTGACGGGGGGCAGGCGTAACTGACGGGGGGCAGGGGTGCGCGCCGCCCCCCCCACTGGCAGACTAAATGTAAAAAATGGGGCCCCTGCTAGCTTGTATTTCCCTATTTGGTATTCTTTTGATTTTTACTAGGTTTTTGTTTTTAGCGTTTTTCAAAAATACCTTGGAGTATTTTTCGTTGATTTCGGGTGTTAGTACAAACGAATCCAGTTCATCGCATAACCAGTTTGCCAACATTTTTGTTTGTGTTTAACCGGAATATGCGATTATCTGTATCAGAAAAATATCCTCAAGTTTACCGCCTAGCGACACAGGTAGCCCAAAATTCACTCCCGTCGCCACGGGGTCTTTTGTGAGCTAAGCCCCCTAACAAAATTTTAACACCAAATTGAAATGTGAAACACTAGAAATCAGTGAAGTTTTTGTCAATCCTCATTCTGTTTTGTCCTGTAATTTATAGTCAGAGCAGTTCCTGCCGCTGTTACCTAGAATAGTTACGGCTGAATATTTTTGGTACATTTGTGAGGTAACAAACGTATTTCAGGCTTTAGCGTCAAGCAGTGTTTCCCAACCTTTTTAGGTTTGCGGCACCCAGTGGTGAACGCGTAGTAGTTTGATTTAAGATTTAATGACGTTTTGAAAATGGATTTATAATGATTTAATGAAACGTATTTTCTTGCGGCACCCCTTAGTATTACAAGTAGTATCCTAGGGTGCCGCGGCAGCCCGGGTGGAAACCATTGGCGTAAAGCGTCACCATTCATTGCTTGAAGTGTTGAACGTGAAGCTAGCCTACATGCCTATAGTTGTATACCTCCAGAGGTCCACTTGATCAACGTATTTTGTGTAGTGATTGTTGTGAAGAAATGTATTATGGCCAGCTCAGGAAGTCGTTTTTTGTATTGCATAGAAGCAAGATACCTTTGGTGCTTTCGACCAACGTTACACATTTGCGCAGCCTGCTGTTCAGACAGCCAGATGGAGATAATAGTGTAGTTAGAAGAGTTTATTCAGCAATCACTGCTAAACTTGTCCCAACCGAGTATTGCAGTTAGTGGGTTATGGATGTTAACCATGTTGCGTCCACGTAGGCCCCTTTGGTCTATGTTTGTCAACATTTATAGCCTATTTGAGATACAAAATGCTATTACTCTAAACATGTGCCATGCACCAGAAGATTAACAGTCTAGATATCAGAAGGTTTATGCGTGCGTATTTCGGCCAGTTAAAAGCACGATGCCCATGCTTTTCAAGCGAAATTGACTTAAGCGCTAATGAAAGAAAACGTTCATCGAGGTGCATTGCTATGATGGGCCTCAGGTTTGTTTCTTCGGTAACAGTGCTTTCATAATGGGAACGATAGGCTTGATTCTGATTTCCTGCAAATTTTTCTTTACATTTGCATTTCATTACAAAATATTTAAATAATCCTCGTTAATTAAATGACAATAATTAATACCCAATGCCTTTTGCTAAGCTTTATTCCCAAAACACGTCTTGATGAAGTTTATCCTAACGTACTTATTGCACTTCGGATTATGCTAAACAGCCCGCATACTGTTGCCATCAGCACTGAAAGTAGTTTCAGTAAATTGAATCTAATCCAAGATTTTTCAAACGGGGCCCTCGGCCCCCTTAGGGGCCACGGAGCATTTTTTCTGGGGGCCACGAGCAGAGGCCTTCACTAGGTAGCTTTGCCGTGATATTGCATAGCCCAAGTGTCACCATATATTACGTATTCCCCAGTTAAACTTAGAAGGGGGCCACGAGTCATGAAAGCTTGAGAACCACTGAGCTAATCAAACAGGTCTCATATGACAGATAACAGACTGTCCTCATTAGCCATGTTGTCAATCGACGTTTGATGTGTGCGATTCCTAGATTTGGATGATGTCATAAAGGTCATAAATCTTTTGCATGCTAAAAGACTCGCTCCAAGCCGTTTTGATACTACTATAATGTGACATTGCTTATATTATTTTCATGGTTATTGTTATATAATATCTTTCATGTGTGTTACTGTGTCACTGTACAGTGATTTCTTTTGTTTTGCTATATGACTGCGGTTCGCCAGTGGAATAGCCCTGCATTTTGAGAGGGGCCCAGAATTGGGCTGCAACGGAACTGTTCACACCTATTTGTAATTGTTTGATGTGCTCCATATTGAGATAAAACTCCATATTGAGATAAAAATGTTTGGCATTATTTGCTCAGTAGTTGCTAAATGAATGTGGTTTTATCACTGGTGCGAAGCGATCAACGAACTGCTCAAAATTTTGGTTTTGTACTTACTACATTTGTTTTGTTGTTTACTCAGGCAGTGCCCGGACTGCCCTATGCCACATAATTAAGTCAAGCATTCGGTGCTTATAAGAAAAGTGTAATTAATTTAGGAGTTAATTACCAGGATTCAGGTCTGTGGTGAGTCTTACAACAAATCATAGGCCTAACTTACTCAGTCACAAGTCATTGATGGGTATCAGTTTTAAATAGGATGTTACATGAAAAGGTGAAATTTTAATTTTACTCAATTGAAGCTCATTACATCATCCGACAAATATTTTCTGTTTTTGTGGAATAACGTATGAGTTTTTGGGAACTAATTATCGCATAACCAAACGGTGGCCAATGGGCCCCCTTCAGCTAAGTTTGCCCCCCCTGGCTCAAACCTCTAGTTGCACTTGCGCTTGCCAAAGAAAAAATTAGTCAATTTTTGCGAATACAATTTGGAAAAGATTCGCATTTTGCAAAGCTTTCGAGATTTAAAAGTTTCAGGCGCGTAAGTGTTGGATGGATTGAAGAAAATGAAGTTGAAAAGTACATAATTTTTTAAGAGTCGACGTTTTCTCAAATGTCGACGCACACACGCACAATTGGACAGTTACGCCCAGGCGGGCTTCTACACAACAATGGGCAGGTTGGGGGGTATTACTGCCAATGGAGCTGTAGTGCTTGGTGACCAATGAGTCATCGTTGACAGCACGGACGACGGAAAATCGGGTCGAGTTCAGCACAAGTTGTTTTTATGGTGTTTCTTTTTCACAGACCTGAACGTTTTGCCGGGCTGCACCATGCGCGAAGCTCTGAATATGACTTACCAATGCGTCGCTCCACACTTGCGTGGATACCCTTACTATGACCAAAGCATGTGCATGTGAGTATGCATTCGAACAACTTCAACCTGCTGCAAAAACTCTTTTTGAATGCTTACTCCAGTCAAACTGTTAACTGGTATTTTGCAGGAGTAACCTAAACGGAGTGATTAAATGTATGAAAGGAGTTGTCTCAAAATGTCTGAACAGCTCATGCCCCACTGAGCTCGATTTCATTCCATATTTGCTGGGCTATTACAAGGTGAGATTTGTTCAAACTTACTGAAATGAAAAAAAGCAGTAGTGTCTCAGGTAAAAATTTTCGAAATTCTGATGTGACAGAAAACGTTAAAATGCTCGTGTCCAACGCTGCCATGGTTTTCTTGCCACCGCAACATTTCGATCTGTTTGTTTGAGTTTCACGGTTGAAATCGCTGTTGAAATGAAAATCTCAAGTGTTTCTTGCTCAGCGCTCAGGCTACATTCATAATAAACTTAAATAGGGTTTCACTGAAAAACTCTGGAATGCACCTTGTAACGCTGTCCGCGCGTAAGGAACCCATTGAATTGCTGTTGTTCGACTTATTTGACCTCATTTTGAGACAATGCGAGCAATGAGAAGGTCAATAAAATCCAACAGCAAAGCATGGTTTGCATCACAACTGGCACAAACTTTTTAGGCTAGCATGCTTTAAAAAAACTCAAAAAGAATCAGATTCCTATTTCCGTTTTGACTTAGAACGGCTTAGATTTCACATGAAGTCGATTGATTGTTTTCTGTCATTTTTCATGTTGCTATCAAAGAAATGTGGGAGTACGCCTTAGTCGTTCGGTCTTAGTATTCCACGGAGCAGCGTTTCAGGATATGTGCATGCTTAACCTTATGAAATCAGGTGATAATCTCAGAACGACGCTTCTACCTAAACAAAGATATTTCAACCTAATATTTTTATGTACTAAGTAAAGACAGTGAATGATTACATTTTCACACTCCAGGTCCGTTGTTTTGTAGCTGCGCCGGTTATTCGAAACAACGCGCATGAAATCCAGAATCCACTTATTACGAGGTGGGTTCAACAAGCGACGTCCACTGTGACGTCATGTTCGCGTCGAAACCGAAAGATAGCTATAAAGCCAGTTTCTCTTCGCACAAATTACCAACGTCAGCGGTTTCAAAGTTGGTGACCGATGCGCTCGGCCTTTTATAGGTTGTCATTCTCAGATTAATCGCTCTGTCAGGAAATGATTCTAGAGGTTCATGTCGTCATGTCATTCAACGTTTGGTGCTGACTTTCTTGATTCCTCGTCTGTTTTTTGAGAAGCGATATTCTTCACAGGCAAGACTTATTTTTGTAAACAAGGAAAAATGAAAGCATTACATTATGCTGTGGAACAGTGGTATCTACCAAGTGTATAGCTTCATGAGGCCGAGGCAAAATTTTTAACCCGTAAAATGCGTCAGTGGCAAACTCAGGTGTTTGCGAAAACCGGCAATTATAAATTTATTTAGCAGTTTTTGTGCTCGACCTTGTAACTCAAATCGCAGTGCCAGTGATTCCTTAGCCTTGCTGTTGAAATTCTAGTAAATTTTAAAACCGTGAGTTTGCACTGTTGTCTCGACAAGAGGTTTTGACTTCACGTTTACTACTTACAGCACTATGCAGTGCAAACATTTCTTTGAAGCAAGCAGTGGTAATGCTGAAGCCAAATGCCTTATAGGTGCACTTACAAAACTAATAGTTTTATCGTAATGTGAGCTGATAGTAGCTGACATAATCTAGAAATTAAACAATCTTAAACAATTGTAAAACTCTTGTAAACTTGGCACCATGTAGTAAAGGCTAATTGCCAGGCTTGTCCATTGGGACTGGGATTCCTATGGGAATCCCATGGGAAACGTCCCATGGGATGGCGTGGGACAGGCATAAATTGCTATGGGATGGGAATGGGACAGATAAATATATCCCATGGACAATCCTGCTAATTGCAGTATAAAAAAGTTAATTGCATTTGCAACTAGAGATTTGCAGTCAATTCAACGCACGGATTGTTGATGGCTCACAGTTTTCAATCGATTTTGAAACGTTTGCCGATTTCCACATGTGCTTTTTTCAAGCAATAAAGCCTGTACCTAACCATTTTAACGGGTCTGCTGTGAGTCTAGTAAAAATCGCAAAGTAGAAATTTTATACTCTTACATAAGACAAATATTTACAAATGTTTGATTTTTTGGTAGCGGGAATGTACTATCGTGCAAACATTTCCAAAGTTGTATTTTCGATACCGACAAAAGTGTAGAAAATGCAGTGAGTATTCAGAAAAAGATTTCCTTACAATTTTAAGCTGCTCTCTGTGAAGTACACAATTAAGTCCTTATATTCGAATGTGAATAATATCGATTAGCGCAAACTCTGTTAAACTAGCAAATGTTTTCAAGAGACAAACTGAAATTTCGAATTTAACGAAGTTTTTGTGAATAAAACAAGATGCAACAGCCATTTTTGCCGCCTTATAACACAGCATTGCAATTGCTTGCCTCCACCTGGTGTTCTTGCAATTTTCCACAAAGAACCTTTAAGATATGATTGCCTGACGCAAGCTCGCTTGTAAAATATAAATCTACCAGGAGTTTGCCCACTTTCTGGAATAATCTTTTCTTTAATGCATTACAACAGTTTTCAACTGTTTGAAACGTCAGAACTTCCTCCAGGTCAGACGAAGTAGTCTGCTATTTTCTGCGCTCGTGGAGCATCAGCGCATAAAAAAGTAAAACCTTCAAACTCGATTTTGGGCAGGCAACCTTGGCACACCACAAATTTATGTTCTTCCAACAAAAAAATAAAGCTGGATCACAGCTCGACATACACCAGATAATATCTTCATTGGCCATGTAAAATGGAGATTGGTTTAGCGCAGGGGCGGGCAAACAGCGGCCCGCTGGCCACATGAGGCCCGCCACAGCGTTTTCAGTGGCTCGCGGAAGCATTCAGGATAATCTTCAAACCTGAAATATCCTCCAACTAATCACAGTTAATGTTAGCGCCGAAGCTAACTTGAACCGAGATTTGCTTCTGTTTCTATTAGAAGGTTCAAGGTATGGCCTTCCGCTATACGTGGCCTTCTTAAAGTGGCCCCAATCCAAGTTAATTGCCCACCACTGGTTTTAGTGGATGCTGAATGTGGAAGGTATTGTTGCAGCCGAACCTGCAAAAATATCACTAACACGTTTAACTTTTATATGAGCATGATTTTATTGCTCTAAAGAGATTTTAAAAAATTTCAAACAACGTTTCAGTGTTTTCATCAGAATGGACTATATTCGTTTTTTTCATAAAAGACGTGATTTTAGGCCACAAAAATTTAATAGTGAGCAATGATCGTTATCGACCGACTTTGACAGAACCTTGAGGGAATTTGGCCAACTCTTCTCTTATTGCATAGTAAATGCAGAAGCAAAACACAAAACAACGTTAAGAAGTTTCTTAACAGTTTGCCCTTAGAAAATTTTGGAAATGGAGCGATAGCGCAATTTTTAGGCAAATTCCTTTTTTTATACTGACCTCACTATCTTTTTTACAAAGCAGACTTTGATTAAACGCAACATCAACATAGCAGAAATGCCGTTTTCAAACACCGTTGCCTTAGCCTTATATGTTGTCAGATCTATTTACTTTTATCAAAACCAATTCAGCTATCAAGCACCACTGTTTATGATGAATCACCTAACTTCAAACATGAGGAAAAACTTCGATATAAGTAATTATTTTCGTGACAAAGAAATGAGACTGCGTAAACCTTGAAATAGTTTTAATGACAGCGCTTTGCCCAAAGTTACTAAAATTCACCACATTTATGGCACGTGTGGTGTCCAACTTGGCCCAGAATAATCCTATTTTTATGAGCTGCAATTTTTTTCTGAGCATTTTAGACATCCAAATCAGCATTGAGCTGTGTTACGACAACTAGATCATCAATAAGCAAAAACGAAACAACTCTTTATTACGTCTTTCAAAAACAAAATCAATATGTAATTGTTAATTGTTCATGTTCAGAATAGTTAGACCTTTGAGCCGTTGGGGGAGACTTAAGACGTTTGAGTCTTTCAAAGCAAGGTACCCGTGAAATATTCATGGCAGGAATATGGTGAAATTCAGTGGAGTATGCAGAAAATTTTCATGAGGGCGGTTTCATTCAGTGGCATATGGCGGTCATTTGTATTTCATGTGCATTGTTTGTGACGTCACAATTTGACGTCAGATTCATGTTTCTTAACGAACGTTTGGGCGAAGTTGTTGACATAATATGCATATTCTTCTGCACGCACTTCCCTTAATTTATGTGTCATTACACTGAATATAAAATTATCAGCGCTCCAGGTTAAGATATCGGAAGAAAATAAACTCAACGTTACGACAGAGAAGTTGATAACTGCAAAAATATCGGGCTGCGCATTAAAACAGGGAGTAAAACACACTCATCATTGCGTCAGAGTAATTTGCAACTGCAAAATGAGGTTGCGCTGAAGTCTTGTCGAATACGAGCAGCCGAGCATAGAAAGTGTGCGGCTGGACTGGTTGGAGCACACCCCGGAGTCAAGCGAAATTTCTGACCTCTGCGAAATTTTTGACTTATTATTATTGTTTGTCAGTTATTTTGCTTCTCAGAGCAAAGGAATAAAATTTGGCGACTACTTTTTTAATGTGCGTTGTGTAAATTAAAACTTTTTGATTAGATGTCAGATGTCTACAACAAGCTGTACGGGAATAACTATAACCACTGAAAAATATTGGACTTAGTCTTAGACCTCAATTATTTTTCTTTTTCTTACCATAACCAAAACCCCAACCCGACACACTTACCTAAACACCAAACCCTAATCATAAGTTTTCTCAGCGGATTTGATATGTAGAATAATATTCTGTGCATAGACACATGGCGTGAAGTCAGAAATTTCCCTTGACACTGGTTTGCAAGATCGAATCTTGCTAAACTACGCAAGAACTGAGAGTGCGCATAAAGTACGCAAGAAAACTTTCGATTTTTTGTTATGTATAGAAGTCTAGCAAAATTTTAGTTTTATTTTTTCCTGCTGAAACGTTATAAATATCTGAATGCTTCTACGTTAATAACTGCTGTTTTTGAGGTCGTTTATCAGTTCTATCATGCTACAGAAATTGGTAATGTAGCCAATGCGGTCAGCGCTTGCGCTGATCAGCCATTGCAGACAAAATAGAAACAATTGTTTTGCGCTGATCACCCATAGAAGACAAAATAAAGACAATTATGGCCAAACTTTCAGAAATTAATTAGGGAAATGTTTGGAATTTTTTTGGTATAACTTTGGAATCAGAAACGCTAGAAAGAACCAAGGGCTGTAAACACTCATATTAAAGCCTAGAATCCAAAAAAACTTTGAGCCACAAAATGGGCTCGTTTGGTCGGCTCCCAGGGGATGACGACGTCATCGGAATGTAAACCGGATATGCATAAACATACTCTTATCATGTAAGCATAAACAAAAAAACCGACACCCAAAACTGAAACAATTTTGTTTATTACAAACTGCAAGACCTTCCCCATCTTCACGGGTTTGAACAGCTCTCTAGCTCAATCTGCTGCCGAGTTATGGCTGACCAAATTTGCCCTGAAAGAACAAATTGTTGCGATCGGAAATCCCGAGCGGCACATGCACAAAGCTTCGCACCGTGGCAGCAAGCAACAATGGAGTTCACATGCCATGATCACTCTATTATTGCTTGTTCGCGCCACATATATGTATGGTGTTGTTCTTCACGCACATCCCGTTCGTGGTGAATCAAACAATCAACGCAACACCACCGGAGAGGTTGCAACAAAATCATACTTTTTGTGTAACTTTTATATTTTTGTCAAAAATTGTTTTTTGAGCCATAATTTGGCTCTAATTATGCTAGAAAGCCAATCATGGGCTCCCAAAACGCGGATTTTTGCCTTGTTTCCAAAAAAACGTGAGCTACAAAATGTCCTGCTGGGTTGGCGCCCAGGGCCAGGTAAACTCGGCCAAAAATGCGAAAACAACTCCAACTTGTAACGTCACAGACAACCGCAAACCCAAAACGAAAACAAACTATTGTTAATCTGAACTAGAAGACTTCCCGAATCCACAGAGGGTTTGAACACCTTTATAGCTTAATCGACTGGCGAGTTATGGAGTTGCAAAGTTTGGTCAAAAAGTTTCCAGTACGGGACTTAGAGGAAGCACATTTTCGATCCACTGCAAGATTGATTGGCAATGAAAGCGGGAATGTTCAGTTATTGCTCCTTTTGTTGCAACTGCTCAGCATGAAAACTGAAAAACAAAAGAATAAACACGAAATCCCTACTTAGAAACATAAACGCATGAAAACGTGGGAAATTAACAATTCCTTGAAAAAATTTTAGCGATTTTTTGAGATTTCTTCAGTATTTTCCACAGAACTGTAAGTCCATTTTCAGTTGGTAGCGGTGACATGTATAAATTGTTGTTACAAGACCAGTATATCTTTGGATTCCTGTAAACTATGCAAAGTTGCATTTTTCTCTTTCTTCGTAATTTTCGGTAATGTTGTACTAAGTACACTGTTGTCCAAGAAGTAGGCCAAAAGGTTTTTACTAAAATACTGTTTTTTCAGTGGATTGTGAATGAATCATCGCAGATCAACTCTCCTCGAGACGTACTGAACTGGTTGGGGTTCGAGTCGAACACAACAGATGCCATCATGATGTTAATAAGATCGTTTGCTTGTCCGATTCCAGGCCAAACACCCCAGTTGCTAAATACAATAAATTTAGCCAACATATTTGACATTCCGCTTCCCAATCCTGTATGCGACGAGAGATTCGTGCAAAACGTATTAGAGAGAGGCAACCGGTTTCTTTTCGACTTCTACGGCACCAAGACGGCATCAAATTTGAGCAGGTGATCGCCAGAGGGAGTGGGGCAACTATTCAAAACTTACACTAGCTTGGCAAAAATCGTGATTCGTTTGCAAGATGGGGTAGCCGGGCAATCGCAAAGTATAGATTTTATTGGCTTGTTTTTCAATGTTTTTCTTGTTCACATAGCACAAGCGCATTAATGTGCTTTCAACGTTGACTTGGTTTTTGGTTTTAAGGATTTCGAATGAAATGGTCAATGACATCAGGAACATGATTAACAGAAGATGCAATGGAAGCGCACTGGGAGAATACATGGAATCCATAGCGGGTTATTTGCCGTGTCCTTATCCTCGTCTGAGGCCAATGTTCCGAAAAGCAGGAAAAGTTGCTGCAAAGCTTGTAGAAGATTTGTTATCGCTAATAACAACTGGAAACGAAGGTAACTGTTGGCGTACAGCATCTAGTGAAGCTAAGCAGGAGTGTCAAAGGTTACTCAGAGAGAAATCCAATAAAGATGTCTCCTGGTGCCTCGAATATTTTGATTCACAGTAGTGTTCATGTTCGAGATTCGCAACGTTGCTGATTGCAACGAAAACGTCTCACAGACAGGATTCTCCATCGACTGGCAATCGAAAGCAGTCAGCCTGGCAGTTCATGAAAAATCATGCAACTACGACTTTTATGTATTTTCTTACAATTGTGCGGAGCGATTAAAAATGAGCGAAGACTTGTAGCGATTTTTTCATAGCTTTACATCAAAACAAAAGTTCTATTCTTCTATGAAATGAAACCTGTTACATTTTCATGATTCTAACTTCATGGACCATTGTTCACGGTACACCGAAATCGTACAGTCATTTCCAGAAGTCTTGGTCTTCCCTAAAAATTTTCAATCACTTCATAGTAATGCGATATAAATTTTTAAATGAAAAAATAATGCTGGTTAGCAGTTAAACACAATAACACCATGTGGTAAATAATAATCAAAGCAACTCGGCAACCTTTCTTCAAAAGGTAGCCAATCTTTCAATAGTTTTATGCTTCCGCCTTTATCTCCAACTACTGCCACAAGACGGCTGTGCATACCGCGTGTATGGGATGCACAGCTCTCTGAGGTGATTTCTTTCACCCACGTTCTTTTGTCGTAGTTACAAGTCGTTAGCACTGGATGGTTGCTTTCCTGACACGCCCTTCTTGATATTACTCCATAAGATTTCGATTGGTTCAAGTCTGCACTGTTTCTAGGCAAGTCAAGAACACTAAACTTGCTTTTCTTAAAACATTCAGAAACCACGTTCGATGTGTGACATGGAGCTTTACCTTGCGTGAATATAGAATTGTTATGCACCATTATGTGTTAGTTCAGCTTAACTTACTTTCGATCACACATAGGGGTGCCAGGGGGAAAGAAAATATAAACCAGTTGTCCTGTGGTTGTTCAAGTTCACCCATACCACCTTGCGTGGGAGGTATTTTGTCGTAATAATGGTGTACTTCACACTGAATATATTGACATTTGTCTTCGAACGTGCTTCTTGCGCACTGCAAACTGCTGAATTGTGGATTCGTCAGGGAGTAGGCTACAACTGTTCCACTATCCTACAGCCCATTCAATGTCTTTTGGTAGAACATTATCTCTTATTTTGCACTGTTGATATCAGACGTGGTTTTGCAGTTGGTTTGTAGGATTTTAAATCGAATTCCTTGCACAGACGATGTAAAACGGTGTTAATACTAACATCAGTTCCTTTTCTCAGCAGATTGGCAGGTACAGCATTTTTAGAGAACTAGTGGGGATAATATCGCAGCTCGCCTTATAGCACGGCCTCTGTTGGTGAAGTTTTACAAAGTCTAGCTGATTTTTTCAAATCACTAGAAGTTCCACGTTTCTTGAATTTTTCTATTGCGCGTTAAACTATGTTTTTGCTAAATGTTAGTGTTTTTGCTGTCTGTCTTTTTGAATTCATTATATGTGCACTCTGAACAGCCTACAAGGAGGTTCCCTATTTTACTCATCTTTATATGCAACTATATACAAAGTTTGAAAAAACTTTTGAGCAGAATTGTAGATCAGTTAGAAGCAAGTCACGCAATAAAATATTCGTATATACTATATGTGTATGCTATAATAACGTGCTTCTGTGACCGAAACGATTTAACACGGAAAAGTGAATGGTGCAATGCTTCTTATTTTGCTGCAATTTGTCGATTGATTACAGTGCCCGCATACCTTCGCAAATGCCTGCCTACAACAACTACAGAAGAAAATAAAACCTAACTTGCATGCAATAGCGTAGTAAGGGGGTCCTGGGGAGAGGGCCCGTGAGAGAAATTTTTCCAGGAGTACGAAGACCGCTACTGCCCTACTCTGGTTTCTGGGGCCCTGGTGGAAACTTGTATTGTTTGTTTTATAGTAATATAGATCAAACCGATGTGTTAAGGCAGCAACTGTAGGCTATTCTAAAAATAGGCTGCTGAATAATCAATAATAACAATTACTTTCTAATGCACTTAAAGCAGAAAAAATTAGATGGTTTAGTTATTTTTTGCTAGGCTATCGATAGGTTTCACAAGTAAAATGTATGTAAATTTTGTATATATTAAAATTGCTCAAATATAAAGATGGATTGCAGGAAATTTTTCTGTGTTGATTTTGCTGGTCAAGACTCTAGAACAGTTTATCTTCGGGCCTTGTTAAATGGCTGTACTGGCTTGGATTCATTCAGAAGTCATAAACTGTAGTGCTGTTTGGTTCAATTCCTTTACGTCCCCAACAAGGATAGATGCCACAGTTGCACGTTTTCTTGCCCTGCGTACGAAATGCAGTGAACAAAAGACTCTGTAAATTTTGACTTGGTAGTGAATAGCAGAGAACACAAGAAAAATCAATGATGATGATTCCACATGGAGGTGACCAAAATTTAAAAAAGTGAAACGTGTTCCACACTTCCATTACTATAATGATGTTATTAACAGAGCTCAGTAGAATATGTATCGATGCTTTTTATTGTGTACGAATGTCGGACTAAGATAAGTTGGCCTATTGTGCCTGGTCACGCTCCGTGTACCCGCGGAGCACCTATATCGCCGTCATCATTGAACTGCAGCAGTTAGGTAAATTCCTCCGCCAAGCCATGTAAAGAGGCTAAACAATTTTAACGAATAAATTTCCTACAGACAAAGCAACATTGCCGGAGCTTCATCATTCGCTGTCAAGATCGTGCAGTTAGTGCACCACATTAACACACCAAAGCGGCTGTGCTTTTACCTCATCCTATACATGGCGCATACCGCGCTTATTCGATTGCCAGCCGACCTTGATTGCAAGCCGCACGGAATGGTGTTAAAAATTTAGTATAAGCCGGCCTTGATTGTAAGCCGCACTTAAACATAGGTTAACTAGGCCTCTGACATACTTTCGCATACTAGCACATTTCGCGTTTTTGGCAACCCTCGTAATGATGTTTACACCACCACAACTGCTTTCTGTTCAGCATAACGCTCCTGTGACGGAGCGTGCACGTGATACTGAAGTGAAGAAAAAACGTGGCCAAGGAAAGGCTGAGAGTCATCGAGACCTTTCAATAAAATAAAGAAAAAAATGTAAGCGGGAAAAAATGACGAAAAAAACTTCATAAGCCGCGGCGTCCAATCGAGTAAATACGGTACCAAGCTTATATTTCTGAAAGGTTGCGAACCTCGAGCTTCTTGATCGTTCAAATGGTCGCATTAAGCGCATTTAATACCACCAACCGTCAGAAACCAATTTGCTAAATCACATTGTGGTTGCGTGCAGTGTTTTTCAGGGCATTTCGAGAGACCGAAACGGTCTCTTAAACTTGTCCAAACGTCTCTCAAAAACAGTAGAAACTCACTTTGCTACCACCACCAGCATACACTAAACCTGCCTTACGACCATCTCCGTATTGAGATAAAATAGTTGCGTTCTCTCGAAATACCTTTGCGGTCAGCAATGTCAAACCGTCCCTGGTTGTATGACATCATAAGTGACATTGAGTCATCTGTATTAACTGCTGATAGCAAATAAAATACAAGTGCTCGATAGTCACAATTACGTGAAGCAATCCCGTTTATACTGATGATGGTAGCAGCAGTTACCGAAACGTCTGCAAAATGTCGTTAACATCTTTTTCTTTATCCGTTATTTTTATGATAACCCTGTTTATGTTTTTGCAGTTATTACGTAAATGTAAGCCGTCAGTAAGCGTACGTAGACTTTGCCTGGGGGCCCCGGGTGGGACCTTCTGGGGGTGAACTTGTTGTTAAAAATTAATGTTTAAAAGTAATTTAAATTCTTTTCAGTTTTTGTGCTTATAATCACCAGCCTAAAAACCTTGGAAATGTAGTTGTGGAGTGAGCAAATTGATGAAGTGATTACTCAAAAGTTTATCAAATCTAAGGTGCCAAACTCCCTCCTGTATTTGTTTTGAAACCAAGGTTTTTAAGCATACTTACCTGAGAGGCAATTGACTCCAAGTCTACCTTTATTTCCAGACAAGGCCAATTTCCCCCACCGTGGTCAAATACCCATTGACCAAAAGAGAGAGATAACATTTGGTCGCAGGCTGTTAAACATTACTGCTCCAGTAGTTCGAAAAATCTGATAAAAAGTTCCTGCTTAAAACCAAGGCGAGTCAAAGCTATCTTAAATTCTTTTTCTCCTACCGTCTGATCCTCACGAATGCCCCAACAGCACATCACCTGGTGGCGTAGCGTGGACGATTTGACTACGCATGGGATTTTTCAAGGAGCAGATCAATAACAAGATATTAACTCCAGTTCTGGAGACTTAGTGAATCACTACAAGGTTTTCACTTAAGTATATAATGACTAAATAGAGGTGCACCATGCAAAACTGTGGCCAGCAAGTCTTCAATTTCTTTACTGAAATTAGGGTTGCCAGTTCACTGGAATTTTTTTCAATGACACTTTGTCGTTTTGTGATTATTGAAATTTTATTTCTTGCCTACTTGAATACTTTTTAGATATAGTGGCGTAACACATTTTTTCAAACAAACATTGCTGAATAACAATGGGTACTTTTTACTACACAACTGATTGAGGTGGAACAAATCTACACGTTATTCTGTTCGATTACATTATTTAATCTTGATTCTTGAATGTTCAATGCAATCAGTAGCTCAATAATGAACATTTTCACATCAAGGACAAAACCAGTTTTGATAGCAAATTCAAGGAAATTCCTTGGCGCTCAAGGACGTCTGACAACCTTAACTGAAATCAACAGCAAAACCAAACATGATTGAAAGGCTTTTTATGAGAACAATCTTAAGGAAAAAGGCTTCAATAACGCTGATTTACAAGAAATTCTTGTTTTTTATTTTTCCTCCTGTTAATTATTCAAAATTTAATTGAAAGTTTTGAGGTACTTAAGTTTTATTGACTGAAAGTAAGGCATATGCTGCATGTCTTGCATTCATGGACGCTACGTCCCCGAGAGTTCCTGACACCCATTGGCATTGACGACAAACATTTCTTGGCAAGCCTCATGCTATTGTTTAACGTTCAGTGGGACATTTTCAAGAAACAGGTGCCACAAGCAATAACCCAATCGTTAGGTGGGCTTATCAACATTAAATTTTGAAGGGTGAGGTGAAGAACTCTATAAAGTTGCTCAGTTTCAATAAAACCAATGTTTTCTGAATGACTTAAACTATCGGAAAATGACTTTCTAGAAGCGAGATAGTGTAGTTGGTGTGTTTACGTTTGCGTGAGGATTTTTGAGCTTAGATTGTAGGCTAGCCTACAAGCTAGAACTGCAAGTAAAGTGAATCTATGCCAGCCCATAGGCAATGTGGGTTTTGTAAAAGGTTTGGCTCCTTTGTTCAATGGTACGCTTAACATTTGTAGAAATAGAAAAAATCATTTCAACAAGAAACGCTTACAAAAGGTTTTGCTTTCATTTTGATAAATTAGAGGCGATTAAGAGGCGATGAACCTTAGTCTGAAACCTAACGCAACGGCAATGTGTTTAGCTATCTATGATGGTGGTGAAGGTTTTTTATTAAAAGGGACTTTAGCTGAAACAGTAGCACAACTTCGCAATGGCTGTACGGGATAAAGTTGTTCAGAACGATTTCCGTCGAAGTTAAGACGTTGTAATCACTGCTGAGCAGTAAAAAGTCGGATGTCATGCGTGGTATGGTTTGGTCGTGCAATTTTCGAAGTAGTCATCTGTTGCTAATGGACGAAGGTAAGGAATAACACTATGCACGCGTAAAAAGAAACCCATCCTAATAGCTAGACCAAGTTTGCAGATCACAGTGGAGGTTGCTAGCCAACACTTCTCAACCAAAGGCGGTTTGAAACCTGTATGACAGATTTTGCCTAACTGGGTCCGCACCTCAAGAGGGCCTCGCGCCAGTGGCGACAAAGTTAACGCTTGAAGCCTTTTAGATGTTCTAACAGAAGTAAACCACTACTGAAACGTGAAAATAACAATAAAACATTCTTTGCGTTACTGAGATTTGATTGTTGAATTTATTATATAGTCTACTATATGCAGTATATATACAATACCTTGCTTTAGTTAAAGACGGGCATATTCAGGGGTGTAGTTGGGTGGGAACGTGTTCCCACACTTTTTTATATCTTTATTTCTAGTGTAATGAAAGTGAATACTCCATTGAATACTGCTTTAAAAATTAATTTAAAGTTTGTTGAAAATGGCTATTTTTTGGTCCTGCACTTCTTTTTTAGCACTACAACCCTGGCTATACCACATGAAATATAAACCTAAATAAATGCTATCATCTCCGGAGGTAGGTATACTACCACCACTTTTCCCATTGGGCCCCGCAATAACACATATTTTGTGTTTTATCCCATAGAATGAGTAAACAATTAAAGCTAAGTAACGTCGTTTCCTACAGACTGACAGCCAACAGGGAAGAAAATTCAACGAAATATGCAGGGTCCATAGAGTGTTTGATTCTGAGGTTGAAAATGTTTTAATAATCCTTATATCTTTATTAAGCACGAAATATGTTCTCTCTTACTAAATTTTTGTATGCAAATTTAAAGGGCGGCATGCTCATCTTTCGTCCCCGGGTGACACTTATCCTCGCTACTGCTCGCCTATCGCTTGGTTAAATTAAGTTTGTTTAGTGATATCATTTGTGGATCCACTTCTCAGCATCATGTAAATCATCGAAACTACCGCTTATAAGTACAATAATCTGAAAAACTTCTGCATAAACTTCGCATGAAACACAAAAATTTAACGGCAGCCAAAATTTTTTGATGAAGCCAAAAGTTCTGCAACTTGCAAACATGAATTACAAAAAGAAATAAAACGCTTTGCGCTTGCTTTGTTTTTTTACAGGATTCGGTATGCAATGCAGTGGTTTCTATTCCAACCCCAACGGAGGATGCAACATGCGAGAGGCCTGGATCTGCGAATACGTGACATGGAACCTTGAAGCCTTGATTCCATTTTTGCAACAACTCCACAAATGGATGAGCACGACCCAGGCTCAACTTTCGCTTTCCCTACCTCGCTCACTCACTTTTCCAATGAATATGTGCAGCACTCATGGTGCAATGCAATGTAAGGAAATGCCGTTTCCTTTATTTCAATACCACCACCGATTCTGCTACTGCAGTGACCATAAGTACACAAGTAAGTAAGAAAAAAAGCATGTCATGATCTGAATAGTGACTGATATTTCATTTTCTGTAAGTAAAATTAAAAGCAAAAACACGCATTTTTTTGTTTATTGGTTATTTTTAAGATCAAATTAACTGTGAACTATACGCTTTTTCTCAGCCAATTGTATTGCGCTCTTTTGTGATCAATTTTGTTTAGGCCATTGTAGCAGATGAAAATGTTTGGTTAAAACGCACCACCAAAGTACAATGGCAGGTTTTGGCTTCGAAATAACAAAACTAGTTCCTGGTATTAGTATCTTCTTTCGGAAGTTGTGGTGGAGCCTATTCAGTAGACCGTAACCCATCAGTTTGGTTTACACTTCGTACTGAAAGATAACATTTTAACAAACAAAAATATTTTATCTATAACGCACCTTTTGATTTTGTCAAGAAGTCTCTTTTTCGATGAGCCATCGATGTTAAACGAAAAGCAAGCACCCAAGAGTGGGCAATACGCAGCGTGACATAAAATATTATTTCCATTTTTGACATGCTTTTTTTTCTTTCAGATAATGCAGAACTAATGCGAAATTATGCAATTCAAAGAGCTGACTGGCGCAACTTCATAAGGGAATATGGGTACCTGCTCGACAATTATGGATGTTAAGGCCTCTAAAAGAAATTTTGTCAAGGTGTACAAAGACTGATATTGTATACCTCCCTAGCTTCTGGGCCCCTCGTTGAAACTTGTATAGCTTGTTTGTACAGTAATGAGAATGTAGATAAAACAGCTACCATGCTATATTTATAAATAGATTAATTGTTATACTGGTAACTGGCTTATAGGTTTTGGGTTTGATTACAGAAAAACTTAACATGCATAATTTCATCTTCCCAGCTCCCAGTAATTACCGGGCCCGGGAACAATATTTCTCTTGTAGGCCCTGCGGATGCTGCCAAATGAAGAGCAAAAAACACAAAAACAGCAAGAAGCAATGTTACTGTGAATTACCGCGGTTCATCGTTGCATATATTTACAGCTTATTTTTGTGGCATCTAAAACCGAGCTAAGTACTTCGATCGTAGTGTGCTGTGTGTTGCTGAACTGGTTTTGCGTCACAGATTTTGCTCGGACCAAAATGGTACTGCCATGTGAACTAACACCTACATTGCAAATAAACGTAGTAATACTCTACCTTTTCATAGCAGCCAAATTAAAAAGGTGATATTCTAACTTTCATCGCAGCCTTTGAGTATGGATGCTACACGTGCTTTCGTGAAAAGATTGCAGCCAATCTTGATATTCGAAAGGAAGTTTATCAAAAAATATTGAATTTAGATTTCTCCATGGAATAAAACTGTCTTTAATATACTCTTTGCAGTTCATGTGCTTGCTTCGGTCATCTCTGAATCTTTTTGCAAGCAAAAATGTGACGTTTTCTAAGCTAGTGCGAAATCGGTATTCTAAATCTAATATACATATAACTTTGAGCTGTTTCTTTCGATATTTGCAACTGCTCTGGTAAAAGCAAGTGCAGTGGTTTCTGTTCAGCGCGTTCACAGAGAATCATTTATTTCGAGCAGCAGCATCCACCACGTTTTGTAAAAATTATGTGTACATGACAATGCCACCTCAAACTGCAGTCTACAGGTTGCTATACGTGTGCATCAACTTTAGATAAAAATAAGTGTCTGTATGAGACTGCATAAATGAGTCTTGAGATTACGGAAAAGCAAATGCAAAAATGACAGAATGAATAACGACTGAAAAGAGTAACATCAAGTGGCAGATTTGATAAACATACCCACTTTTGTGTCGTCGCTGACACAGCCTGACATTTTTAGTTATTTTTATTTTTTAAACTGACACATTTAAAACATAGCAAAAACGGCAATCGTATTCATTCATGTACAAACTCTTTTTCCTGTGATTGCAGCAGGGTTGTCCAATTAATTATTATCAACACATTTAGGTTTTAATGCAGAAGGTTTTCTACTTCTACTGCTTGCTCAACGTCTGTGATTTTCGTTGTAACTTTTTTCAACGGTTGGGTATTAACATTTTCTTGGAGAAAATATCCAACTGCTGTTAATTTACTATACATAAATTCATTAATGGTTGCCTTTTTTATTGTAAACTATCAAGCATTCTATTCAAATCTTCCTCTTTACCAATATACACATGTAGCATAAATATCAAGCAGATTTAATGAAAAAGGTTTGAATAATTTAGGATATCACAAAACGAGTTGAAACTTCAGCCACGGAAGTTACCTACTGTATGCATGTTTTTTGGAAACGACGGGTGCAGTCTACAAACTTAGCATGGGCGAAGACTTTTTCCAACTTATGTCATTCTTTTCGTATTAAGTAGCTGCATGCGCATACCCGTCGAATATGATTGTATTGGTAATACACCATTCAAGGCACCTCGTGCAAACTTTTTCATAACCTTTAATGCTAAACGCAGTCTGCGTTGCTTATTTCTTTATATAACAAGAACCGACAAATTTTCTGTTAAGCTTTCAAGCAACCCGCAAACTATCACAGTTTTCAGCACGGCTTATACAGCTACACTGCAGGGTGAACTTGGCGCCTACCACGCGGTATGGTGGCGTATATCGAGGAAAACAGCGCCCGCAGCAGAAGGCGCCTTCGATGCATTCATGTGCAAAGTACAAACCTTACCTAGAAATCAGATCCTATGTCACGCAGCCCTGAAAATGTCACGTTTGCCGCATTGCTGCTTGCCAACAATCCACCTTATACGTATGGGAAGCAACCAATGTTGGGATTCAAATTTTTTAGGAACAGGTTCTCTCACTCCAGGACTCACCTACAACAGGTTCTCTCATTATCACAGTCTCCAGAGCAGAGGCGAATTTTCATTTTCGGGGTTCTATTTTAGATTGGGGGCCCTTCTGGAATGTTCGCGACGTCTGCTGTCATACAAATTAGTACTACACGTGCTCGTTACATTCACTGAACAAGTTGTTCTAATTCATAAACATATTACAGTAGGCCTACTTCATTCTGAATTTCCTCGATAGCAAGAAAAAAAACAGCCACAATAAAACTAACGAAAAAGGCAGCGGTGAAGTTGTCTGACCACATTCACATTACATATTTATTGAGTACCTCACTGGCCTCGTGTAATCTGAAAAATGGATTCAGGCGTTTTTGTCCACACATTATAAGTTACAACAATCAATTCTCAAAGCCGTAAAAAGCGAATGTTCATCGTCATTCACTTCAATCTTTGGCGCTCATTCTTCTACAGCAGGGATTCTCAATCTTTTTCCCGATAAGTACCCCCAAGTCATAAAACAATGAACCCGAATCCCAGGTTACCGTATTTACTCGATTGTTAGCCTCCCTTGATTGTAAGCCGCATATACTGTACCGGTGTCTATATGGGTTTTAGGTATCTGGGTGGGCACGAAAATTAAAGTATGGTTACTGGTAAATGTTCTTGAATTCGCGTATAAC
>Ga0210059_1003626_pt1 | contig 24765 bp, 13 predicted proteins | sample Ectturendosymbi2_FD_188042 | JGI IMG/M metagenome (GOLD analysis project Ga0210059, IMG submission 188042) | Ecteinascidia turbinata endosymbiont from Florida, USA - Sample 2 (SPAdes) (version 2) | ecosystem: Host-associated > Tunicates > Ascidians > Unclassified | place: Key West, Florida...
GTGTCTTTTATGTTGAGTTTTGTTTACGTTTGTTTACTCTTGTTTATGTGCCTTTTGTTTTGTGTCTATTGCGTTATTAGGGGCTTGATTCGATGACCTTCCGGTCCCTCGCCCCAATAAATAAATAAAAAATACAGAGAACGCAAGCAGCGCCAAATCGCCCGCCGAAACATACGGCTAATCCAGCAGATTTCAAGAGCATCATCTTCGTCGACAGCACGTCTGTGATTGTCGAACCAATTCATATAGAACAGAGGTTCCCAACCAGGAGTAATCACCCCTGGCGGTGCGAAACATCAATTGAAAGGATGCGAGAAGCGTCCGCCTTAATGACAGGAAATTGATATATTTATTACTCTCCTGCGGCTTTTTTATATTCTTTTAAAATGGATTGTAGACAAAAACGCGAGGTTCGTTCATACCTATGTGTCACGATATTAATTATTCGTGCAAACACCAACTGCAATATATTCTTCTTATTTACGAGCTTATGGTAGGTTTTGCTCGAATAAACTAAATATTGGCATTGTTTTTTGTGACGCGATAACTACTTTTCTGGACAATTCTAGGATAGTCTGAGCGTATATACAAATGGATTCTGCATTTCATGATTCTCAGTAAATAGTTCTGAATCTGAGGTGAATCGGTCTCAAAGTAGAGGAAAGGAGTAGTATGCCTTGTCTTTCAAATTGGAGTGAAATGTTGTTCTTGTGAGTGTTTTGCTAATTTGGAGAGACGTGTAGGTCCGCTCTATGTAATTGTGGGTGGAGATAATAATAGAAGCTTTTCTGATTTCTGAAACGTCCCTTCATCATGTCAAAGAAAAGGAAACAGAAAGATGACTACGATGGTTTTGTTTTACTGCATCGAAAAAACTGAGGATTTGCAAGAGCCTCAGTGCATGCTCTGTGAAATAGTTTTCTTGGACGCAAATTTGAAACCATCTAAGCTGTAAACACACTTTGACTACCGACATAGCGGGTTCAGTGTTGTGGGCCATGATGAAAAATCTTTTCGAGCTGAAAGACTTCGTTTTGACTCTCACGCAACCCTTCGAAAATTAGGTTTTGTATCTGTTGACAAACTACTGCTGATGGCTTTTTAAAGTATGAAGTACAGTAGGAAAGTCTAAGAAACCTCATGCTATTGCGGAAGAGCTTATGGCTAAATGAATAAATGTAACACCGTTGGTAACATAGCCCTAATTGGGCAAATATTGTCCCACCATAACCGAGGCTTAGGGAAAGATTTTAGGAGCATAGGTGTGTTTTTCAGCAACGCAGAAAGTATTTTCAAGCTTCAAGCTCATCTGACTCGTAGAAAACGACGTCGTTGTATTTCGAAAAATATTTATTTTCTCAGAATAAAATATATTTTTTCCCACAAAATGTGCAGGCCGGCATACTAAAGGCACCAAACGGCAGGAAAATACATAAATTCCGCCAGTAACTTTTATTGACCGTCGGTTGAAGATCAAAATGGCATTCTGCTCGAAGCTTGCAGTTCTACATGCAATAGAATAAATTATGATGAGACATGAAGATAAAGTATGTTGTTTTCAAATGGATTTTGCATTTCACTTTCAAACAAGGTTTAGAGAGGTCTTAAAAGGGTAAATGATAATTACGATGACAAGTCTGATCACAAACATGGGAAATTGCGTGCAGTGCTGTTCCTGTATGTGCAAATCCTATTTTGAGCACGATTTCAGAACTGTAGCTTTTCTTGCCAAACTTCCTGACAATTTGCTCAAGTTCGCCTTCTTGTTGCACGTCGGGGGTGCAAGGCCAAATTGGGTAACGTCGGGGGTGCAAGGCCAAATTGGGTAACGTCGGGGGTGCAAGGCCAAGTTGGGTAATCACCCTCCTTATTCCAAAAATACAAAACGTATGCAAATTTTGAAAACACTACTCGATAGAGCGCATAGAAAAAATTAGCTACTGGAAGAAATAGTCTTATGCATTCATTCTAAATATGTCTACAATTTAGTTGAAGAAACGACTTGCCCAAGCTGGTATGGCATAGCTTATCACTATGGGTATTAGAAATGGCTACAACTATTCTTGGAGATAAAGCAAGGAAAAGCTGGAATTATTGCCGTTTTTCAGAACCTGACTTGAGTACAGATGTTTTGGAACAAGTTATCTCACATATGAAGGCTGGTCCCTTGAAAATCGCATTCCATTTAGACGAGACAACCGATGTTTTGAATTGCAGTCCACTTATTTCACCGGTAAGGTGTGTCCATTGTCCATGATGGTACCATAAAGGAAAACTTCCTCCTCTGTAAAAAGCTGAAAGCAACCACCAAAGCAAAAATGTGTTTCAGTTTGTGAAAGACTTCTTTGCAAAACATGAATTGGATATTCAACGTATTGGCTCTGTGTGCACTGATGGCGCTACTGCTATTCTGGGAAATAAATCTGGGTTTTCTGCACTGATGAAGCAGGAGATTCCACACATGCAAGGTACTCACTGTTTTCTTCATCGTCATGCCTTCGCATCAAAAACTTTGCCTCAGAAATTGAAGAAAGTTCTTCGTCTTTCTGTAAAGACCATCAACTGGATTAGGGGCCGTGCTCTAAATCACCGCCTCTTTGAGTTACTTTGTTAAGATCTTGGAAGTGGTCAAATAGTTTTACTTTTCCATACAGAAGTCCGCTGGCTCTCACGCAGGAGAGATTTAACCACGATTCTTCAAATTGCTAGAACAAATCAAAGTCTTTCTGGAGGAAAGAGTCTTTCAATGTCTTTCTGGAGGAAAGTCTTTCCGTCAGTGTGATCTGCTTGAAGAATTGGAATTGCAAGAATTCAAAAGAATTCAAGAATTCAACCAGAATTGAACCTCAGATCTTGGCATATTTGAATAATATCTTCACTGGTATGAATGAACTGAGTTTATCACTTCCAGGCAAAATATAAACATTTGAATTGCAATAAAAAGCAAAATGCATTCAAAGATAAGTTGTCTCTATATGGTCGGTGAGTGAAAAGAGCTCTGATGGAATTATTCGAGTTTTCCATCACTTGAAGAAATGTTTGATGACAATGAATCTTCGTGTTTGATTCCTAATGTTTGCGAAGAAATAGTGGCTCATTCAGAAGCTGTCGACGTAATTTTATAGATATTCGACGTAGTGAAGACAAAAACTTCTGAAAAATGAATTATGAATTCACACTCCTTCAATTTGGATAAAATGTCAGATGATCGAATGCTGAAAGGAGATCTCGCAGAACTGCATTCAAATCGTGCACTTGAAATACAATTTGGGAGTAAAAGTTTGGAAGAGTATTGGTGCTCGGCTATCGTTATGCTTCAAAGACTGTATGAAACTGCACCGGCTGTACTCATTGCATTTGCGACAAAGTACATATGCGAGTTAGGATTTAGCAGTCTTTTGTCAATTTTAAGACGAAATCTAGAAATCGCTTGAATGCACAGACAGACATATGTTTTGTACAGCAACATAGTTCCACGTTTTGAAAAACGCACAAGCAAGAAACAAGAAGAGAAGAGTCACTGACCTGAAATGCAATTAAAAGCTAAGGGTTTTCTGTAAGTTTTCAAGGAATCAGGCGACTGGACTCTACTTTCATCTCTTTGTGATGTTTCAAGCTTGCACATATCTACATTTGAGTAGGTACTCTCCACAAGGACGGAAAGCAAGGAATCGACGAGCAAAATTTTTTAGTAGGAAATAGATTTCACGTAATACTACACATCCTCAGTTCAAATTCTATATGCTTGAGTTTTTTACACATTAAAAAGATTATATTCCTTTCTCAACGTTTGAAAGTTAGCTCTTGATTACAACTTGCAGGGAGTGCGACTTACGAGGTCAGAACAAAAGTTTATAAGGGTACAGGAATAAACAAGGTTAGGAACCCTTGACATAGAATATGAATAGGAGTGGTGACAACACACGCTTGTCGTAGTCCAGCACACACGATGAACAGTTTGATTTAACGTCGCTGACGCGGCCGTAGACTTTTGAGCAGGAATACAATGACTTGACGGCCAGTAGTAGGCGGCCATTAACGTGGTACTACAGCAGCACTCCACAAAGCTTTTCTGGAGGGGCCTGGTCGTATGCTTTATTGAGGTAGATTAACAACACAATTTAGGAAACAATTCTTTGGCATAGTACCAGGCCCACTACCAGGGGGACGCAGAGCAGGCGAAGCTCCTGGAAAATTTTTCGCCCCTCCTGGAAAAATGTGTTTGATATAGTTGAAAACCATTGGATACATTTAAAAAAATTTGGATCCCTCAGAAAACTCTCCCGCCTGGTGTCCCAAGCTGGTTACATGCCGGCATACTACCACGGTTTCTCGAAAATTGTTGCAGAATAAAAAATGGCCTGTGGTGCAACGACGGGGACAAAACCCACACTGGGTGTCCTCCAACTTAGGGTCAATAACCAAACGGCTTGTTTCCTTGTTTCAAGACATTTGGCATACCTTTCGTGAAAAAGGCCAAGGAGCATAGGTGGCGGAACCGGGGGAGCGCATGGGCCTAGGCCCTACTTTTTTCTGCGGGGGCCTGGCACCCCCACTTTTAAGTTTCGATTTTTGCCTAAATAAGTTTAAGTATCACAATTTGCATTGGGTCCATTGTTAAAAGTAAATCGTTCAATGAAAAAAATGTTGCAGAATTTTCTCAACGTTATTTGTAATATATTATTTGTAATTTGTCAGGATTTCGTAATTGTTTGGCAAAATACACAGTGCGCAGTCTGTCACCCTGCTATGGCTTGCTTACCGCATTGGTGTTGTTAAACAGTGTTGCCAAATGGGATAATACAACACAACTTTTTAGAAAAATGGTGTAATTATACATGTTTGTGTGCGTGGGCGTCGGAAGGATTTTTTCCAGGGCGGGAAATAGTGGATTTTTCTAAAGGTTTTCTAGGGCAGCCAAAAGTAGTGAAATTTGGTTTTTACCACTCGAAACTAAGAAAACATCCTTTTGTGCTGAAATTTTCAAATTCCTGTCCCCCTTCCGACAGCCAAGCTTGTGTGTAGAAAAAATTGCGTGCCACACCGTTAACAAATTGGTGTAATTTCAAGTGTTTTAATACCATTCTAAATAGTAAAATTTTGCTGAATCTTATATGCAAAATAAAATATTTGACAGATCAATTTAAATTGTATGCTTGTTTTTGCACTGGCAACACCAAATAGCTACCTTTTATTTCTGCATTGGCAACACAATTGGCATCCTTACAGACAACTTGCTAGTTGCTACATATGCTTTGTCTTATCTTTGCATTCCGGTATCTAATGCAGTTGTAGAATGAGCATTCAGTCATATTACTTCTGTGTTCAAGATGTGGAACAGTTGTGATTTTGAGGTGTTTAAGACAGGTATCAATGCTGTGTCATTTTGACTGCTTCTTTGGCTGTGTTCTTGGTGTTTTTAACAGCCCAGTGGAGATATCGACACACGGGCTCCTCAGTCTTAGCCCGAGTCTTCCATTACGATTTATATCGGAGAACGCGAGTTTGCTTTGTATATTTGTGCCGCCACCCACAGTCCCACTTCAGGAAGTTGTTAACTCGGGCTCTTTTCTTTGGGCCTTGACACTGTTCATATATTTTCGTTCCATGTCTGGCCTTTCGCGTTCATGTTGCAGGCAGGCCCGTAACCAAGGGGAGCGAAACCCCTCTGGAAATTCCCCCCCTGAACAAACATGTTGCACATAGTTTAAAAAATTTTGGCCCTCCTCAAAAAATCTTCGCCCCCCTGGTGTCCCAAGCTGGTTACATGCCTGACTGCAGGCGACCAGAATAAAACAATATCTTTCGTAGTAGGCGTTCTTCGACTTTGTTCGCTCGCGCTCTACTTGGGAGCTGCCCTATGCAATTAAGTATTTTTTGAAACATAATTCATATCGGACTGAATGTTTTTTAAAGCAATAGACAAATCTATATTTGTACATGTATGAGAAACTGTGTGAAATTATGAGAACTTCTCATTTATTGTTACGTAACAAACGTCACAGTAAGAGCAACGACAATGCCAGCCAGAATGAAAGCAAATGGAAATGTCAGTGACGTAAGCGTCGAACGGTTTTATTCAGTCAGAATAAATCGTATGATGAGTCCGAGTGACGCTGTTGACCTGGGTTGGCCGTAACAGCCTATTTGTATTTCAGCTGGTTCACCGATACGTTTACAAAGTGGCGTAATTTTGTCTAAAATAGTGTAATTTAGACCTTCGTATGGTGTATAGGTAATGACGTCATATTTAAATGCTTGTAACGTCACAGTTGCCAATTCAAACGACAAAATGCTTCTATAGTTTTTTTGACGTGCATTTGTGACCCCCACTTTGAAAAGGGTTCCGCCACCCATGCCAAGGAGGGTAATGTGCCCGGTACGTAGTGCATTCTTTCCTGTCTCCCTTCTTGCATATGGGTGTGATCACCCCGATTTTCCAATACTTCGGTGCCCTTCGAGAATGCCAGGCCACTTGACACACACGAGTTATCCAAAGAACTCTACATTCAAGGTTTTAAGGATGTAAGGCAGAGGTCTCAAACTCAAATTTCTCCGAGGGCCAAATGAGGACTTATAAGGTACGGCAGTATGACTACCCGAGCAGTGGTGTAGGAGGCGGGGGTGCAGGGGGTGCAAGCGCACTTCCAAAAGTTTTGATTTGTCAAAAATATGAGCAAAATCCATGAAAATTTGGGCAAAATCTCTGAAAATCGAGAAAGTCTCGAAATATTTAGGGAAAATCCCTGAAAATCCATGAAGAGATGGCGCCCAACGTTTGGAGAAAAACAAATGAAGACCTTTTTAAGAGGTCACACCAAAAAACGTCTTCATGATCGTTGTGGGAGAAAATACCTAAGCAAAGGTCGCAAAAACACTTTTCGGGCACGTTTGGAGAAATTCGGGCAAAAATCCTTCGCACCTCCAAAAATTTGCCTGCTCCTACATCTATGAACCCGAGGGTTGCATTGTGACGCTGACGCAGCAAAAGCGGTACTTGAACCTTACTAGAAACAGCTTTTACATCTTATTTCTTGCGAAAGGTATCATGAGTTACAGGCAGATCATTTCTAGCTGTCTCAGTATCTCTACGTTCGTTTAAAACGGACTTGTTTACGCGCTGGCCGAGTACTTTTAAACACCGGTGAATAAACTAAATAACTTCAATGTTAACTACTTAAAAATTTCCAAAAAGCATCGCGGGCCGCACAAAATGCCCTTGTGGGCTACATGCGGCCCATGTGTTTGAGACCATGATTTAGTGTCAGACGTCATCACAACATGCAGCCTTCCCTTGTCTCTAATGTTTTTGACAGCTATGGAGACTGCGATGGCAGTGATGGTAATATCCTCCTACCAATGCACCTCTTGTGTCTCTCTGATGATGTCAGCATGACTCTGCTCAAGAGATCTACAGTATACACCAGACTGGGCAGACTGTTTTATCTCAACGCCAGAGTAGAAGACCCTTCGCCTAGCTTCACAGTATTAGAGCCAAGAGGCATATTCAGGTAACATCGTTTGGCTTCTTCAACAAGTTTTTGCTCTTTCCTGTTAGTGAAATAATGCCCAAGTTTCCAGTCACTAGCCTATAGCATGATTACCGCTTACGCGTTAGCATCGGCGCATCCAGGGGGGCCCAGGAGGCCATGACCCCCAAATTGTTAGCATATCTAGTCATTTGTGCTTTGAGAGGGAGTATCCCAAATAAAATACTATTGCTCGCCTAAAATCAAAAATTTTGACCCCTTAAATTTTTGCCCCCAAAAGAATTTTGGGCCAGCTACGCCACTGGCGCGTGGTTTACAATTATCCCAGAGTTGAAGCACTATGTGCGCTGTACTCATTCACCTTCCTAGAATCGTCGAGCAAAGTCGGGTGTCCACTTTGTTTTGTGTGAATGGGAGATTGTCGTAACTTTTTCGAGCTGATTCCTCTGCTTATAGCCCGAACACAGTCTTTGTTGACACCCGCAATGACCGGTGCGCGGTGTTGTTGGCCGTTTTTTCCGCATTTTATGGTAGTAACTACCCAAATTAATACCACTGAACCAATTGGTCGCATTCGCGCATCAACCTTTGCGGAAGCAGGGGAACCACTGAAGGTTGCATGCATGAACAGACATACAGAAATCATTAGGCCTGAATAGAAAAGACTGTAGGTGTTGCGCTGTCACGTTTTGACATCGGCAAAAAGCTTTGCCTGAGGTATTGCAACCAAGCTCCCTTTTTCCGAAAGCCATTGCGTGTACATGTGATGTCAAAATAAAAGTTTATACGTTTTCTGAATTTGCCCACGAGATCGTTTATCAGCTGTTATGTAAGTAGGATTGGCCCCAGGAAAACTCTTGCAGCAAATCACTCAGGGCTTAGCAGTGACGTTTCGTGTGGAATTTGTTCAAATAAATTTCGCTTTACGAGATTACGCCGCGAAACTACAAGTTAGACTAAACTTACGAGCAACTTGGGCCTTTTTGGTATGGACGTCTAACAGTAGGGTTAAAAAGGAATCCTGCTGCAACATTTCCTTGAGGAGCGTATTCGCAAAAGATCAGAGTCGATCCGGTGAGAACTGTTCCTCCTGGTACATGAACTGGTCCGGAACAGTACTTAATACCACATCCAAGCAGATGCGACTCTGCCCATACAGTCTGCAGAATATAATCATTCTCATTTAAAAGTTAATTAAAACTTACCAAAGCGCATTCTTCTGTCAATGAGGCTGCGCGTGCAAATAACCATGGCAAGTGAACCTGATATTTTGTGGTATAAGAAACGACAAAGAACAAGTGTAAAAATTCAATGTATTTTCGGCTTAAATATGTCAGGATGGATTATTACAGCTCGGTGCGTTGTTTCCGAAAATTTGCAGGACGATCTATTTAGTGTGCAGCCTTTCTTACGATTTAATTTACTGGTGTGCTCTTAAGAAAAAGCGTACGGTTTGCACACTCATGATAATTTCAACGATTGTTACAAATTCCTTGAGTACAGTTCAAGGTTGGAAAGTGGTAAGGGATTTCTTCCTCAGACACTGACAGAAACAATATAAGTGAAGAGTTGATGTTTCACTGTAATCACGATGGCTATTAATGAACAAACCTATGGTTCTGTGAGAGATGTTTGGTAAAATAACGTAACGGGATAGAACAGCAAAATAAGCGCAAAATCTAAAAGTACTACTTTGTCATGTGAATATGCATAGCATATGGCCTTTCACATTTAATTTTTTAAACTTTGCTCTCATTTGTGGAAATTTTGCTGAACGAGATAAAACGTCATTCAGAAAAAAACAAGGCAGCAGCACCCTGTAAAACACTTTTGAAAAGTTGATTCAACCGAATTTGCATAAGTTCTGGATACGAAAAGCTTTCAGTCTCTTGAAAAAGGCCAACTCACTTTTTGTCTTTGACTAATAACAATCTTACCTTCTTAATAACAATCTTACTAGATTAATAGCAATATTACTAGAACAGGATAAAAATCTTAAACTCTGCTCTGGTATCTTCTGATAAAAAGCGTAATGCAGCTTCCAGCTGTATTTTGAAAAGACTTAGAATCAGCTTGATATCAGCAGCTGATATTTAAAGAGCTTTGTTGAGCAGTCCTATCAAAATTCGCATACGCTTCGTTTTTGTGGAGTAAGGGGGGGTATGGGTTATCTCTATGATGGCAGTGGATACTTTATGTTTGACAACAAAAACTGAGGTCATCAATGCCATTTTGGCGGAAACAAAATTGACATGAAGATGGAAGAACAAGCTTTGTAATTGCGGCTCACGAGGGAATTTGCTCAGAAAACAAGTCTCTTCGAAGCGCCTGATTCATGTTCAAATTCTTTTTTCATTTCAACTTGTCAAAACTCGAAACATCAGCTCATTTAAAGGTGATGTACAGCATTTTTGCAAATGGGCACTGGACTGGCTTTTCGTGAAGGAAGCATGCAGGTCTTTGAAACTTGTTATCGGAATCATAACAATGCTTCACTGGCAGGTTTAAACGCACCATTCCGTGTCAAAGGTATCATTCGTGGTTTTCAAAAGTTAGGAAAACCTCTGGTTGGAACTTTACGTGAAAACAAACAGGAAATTCCTTACTCATTGCTTGACAAAAAAATTTTTTCTTCTGGTCAAAGTGCTTTTGCTTTCAGCACGGACGTGACACGTGTCGCTTTTGCAAGTAGCACCTGCAAGATCCAGAAAAACTGGTTTGTCTTGTCTCTTCAATGCATCATCAGCCAGTGATGTGTGCAGACGGCAAGCCAGAAATTATCTTTTTATAATTCAGCGAAAGGTGGTGTTGACACACTTGACCAGATGTGTTCTTTCCAGTCATGCTGCGGCATAACCAAATAATAGCCTCTAATCGTGTTTTATGGAATGTTGAATGCAGCAGTGGTGAATGCTATCTTCTTCATAACGAGCACAAACCGCAAAACACTTAAAAACGCCAGGTATTTTAAAAAGGTTTCAGCAACCAGTATAATCAAGACCTTTAACCCTTTCGAGATTGTTGGGTTATTTTTGTCCCAAGCATTGGTGTCTTCTGCTCTTATGCCTAAATTTTGCATTTAACTGACGTTGGGCTGGGATAATTCAGTCTTATGAGCGTTGTTGTTGTTGGTACCGATATATATTCGTCCGCCAAACTCTGTTGCATTTGACTGCACGCAGCCTGCTACGTTCACTATGGACTACATGGTTCAGATCTTTGGCAAAGCAGAGTAAATTTTGTATCTTTTTGGGGCAAAATTGATAAGCTGTTTTTATTGTGGCAGTGGATGTCTTCTTTGTTTGCACTAAAAGCCAGTAAAAACTTTTCATGCAAGTTTTGTGATAATGCGTGCATAACTCACGTATTTTGTTGCAGTTTGGGATATATTTGTGCCTACAGTTTTTGACACTGGGCTAAATTTTTCCCAACAGTATAAGTTGCACTACATTATGAAATTATTTTATTTTGATTATGCACAGTATTGTCTGAAGTGAACTACCCAGAAAGACGAGGAAATAAATATTGCTTGAAGTTAATTTGAATGACTTTGGTGAACATATCAGTCATGAGAGCAATGAATATTATCCAACATCATCAGATCACTGGAGTGAAATCAGCTTGATAGACTCAAATAAAACCTTGCGTGATATAGAGTTATGGCAAATTACCTTCTACACACTTGCACTGGTCAACAATGAAGTCAATGTTCAACACATCCATCCGAAATGCAATTGCTAGGAGCGGTTTCAAACTTTTGCTTTCAAAGTTTCATTGCAATGACCCTCACAAGCCACAAACTACTTCAAAATTTTACTACGGAGAAAAAGTAATGGACTGCATCAAGAAACATTTGCTGAAGCACGATTTGAGTTGGCAGGCGTTCAAACGGCGCACGCGAAAAAGCACACGTGGGATAACACTTGCCCGCAAAAAGGAAACGTAGAAGATGGAGTGCTCGATATCCCCCAAGGAAAATAGAGAAAAGAAGTGAATGTTGTGCCAAAGTCCCAGTGTGGACCTGTGCATGAACTGGGTTACCCACATCACACATACGTGACTGGATAAAACAAATGAGCTTTCCTGTCGAATGCAAAATTCTTTATTTTTAAAAATTGTCTTGTAACATTTGTCGATGTTTGTGCAATTTAGACTGTAGGGATATTTTTGTCCCAGTGGTTAGTACTGTGTCATTACTGTTGGGACAAATAGATCCCATTTCTAGTTTACGTATGTCAGGTAAAAAACATAAAGCAAAAATATATGCCAGATTTTGCTCATAAAAATGAAGCTTTACCGATAAAAAATGGGTTCAAAATCAAAATGTTTAAAATCAGTGTCGAAAGGGTATTTTAAAAGATTTCAGCAACCAATATGATCAACACTACTGCAGAGTAGGAAACCAATCCCTAAACAGGTCGAGGATAGGTAAGGTAAGAATTCGTTGGGCATGACACGCTATCCATCGAACAAACACTGAAATGTTCGAGCACTCATTCACAAAGTAAAATGCGATTGTAGTGTTCAAAGAATAGCGACGAATGCAAACAATCTGATGGCGTCAAAGCACGCAACCATATATTGTATGAGACCTTCTAAAGCTTTCGAGAAAGAACCCATTTGTTCTTAACAAGGCCTCAAAGGTAGAAATGTTACACTGAATCTGATGGCTACAAACACTTGCTCTCCAGGGTAGGTTGTGCAGAGCCTGAATCCAAAATTATAGGCGAGGCCACACGCAATCTCTACATGCATGACCTCCTGAAATTACACCATAATTGTGATGCATACATGGGTGTACAAAAGGAACAAAAAGTACTTTTTCAACTGCATTTAAACATCGGGAAAGAGAGGCTCGTAGCTTGTTTGCTGCACAATATTGATCTCGCAGTTGTCTCTGATATCTTTGTCAGAGAGCTCAGTATCCAGTACAATCCCCAAATATTTGTAGTGCTTAACAGATTTTACATTGTGACCGGCCAGTGTCAGTAATGGTGTGACTACGTTTTTTGCACTCTTAGCCTTAAACGTCATACAAACAGTTTTGTTACAATTGAAAATCATTTCATGCGATTCTGCATAAGACTGACATACATCCAGTATACTTTGGAACCCACGTACACTTAGGCAAAACACACAAATATCATCAGCAAACATTAAAGTGATTTAATAGGGCTTCACCAATATAACACCCTGCTTTAATGTTGTTTAGTTCAGTGTATAAATCATCTTAATCGGTGGCTCTTAACCGGGGGGCGTCAAGAAATTTCCAGGGTGACGCGAGCCCTCACATGCTCTACAACATGGCAAGTTTTTGAACGGGAATGTGTCCCTCCCAAACGTTGCGCCAGTGCTAATTTTACGCCCCTGCATGTTACTTGGTTTAGTTCCGAAAGAGATGGAAGTCGCGGCTAAGTTTCCTGAAATTTTGCATACCGAATTCGAGCCTGTATACCTCATTCAGGGGTCCAACTAGAGGGGTCGTTTAGTCGGCATGCCAAGTCCCTTCAACAATAACATCTGTGCCGTTCTCGCATCTGAGAACAACATCGTGCACATACGATTTCAAGGTAGCTGGCTGCATCGCAGAGCCTCTCGCCTCATTCCAGATAAGTATGAATGCATGTACTTTGCACAGCTCCACGGAACGTGGGATACCGCTATTCTGTAATTCGACGAGCTTTCTGCAGTGTGGCCGTACACCTGCATGATACTAATTTTATACAGTGCTCCAGCCGTGTCTTTCTGTGATGCGACGATATATATTTATGATGATTGAACTGGAGCCACACTCATGTTGAATGTGAGACTAAGTTTGAAAATGCGGCTTGGTAGCTACAGGCCACCATACGATGTCGACTTTTCGGCCAAAGAAAATAGCAACTTTGCTTTCTGGTCATCACAATGGCGACACTCAGCTGCTTCTCAGAACCGTGTCTTTCACTCACACTAAGCGGCGCGGAGTTAGCGTTTAAGTCTACAAATAAAAATAACATTTCTATTGGAATATCCGGTTTGTGCGATTAACCGTACTATGTTTTTCAGGTGTGAAAGGTTTTGGTTTGAGATTACGGAATCTGATGCGAAAACGCGGTTATAGCGTTTAACCGAGATACAATTAGTCGGAGTAATCTGTATTCACTTTGCGAAGTAGTGTGCGGTTGCAACGCTATGCAGAATGAATTAAACAAACAAAGAATTTGCAAAAGTTCGCATCAGTCTAAAACAAAGCAACTGCAACACAAGCATGCAGGCTAGAGTGGTGTAGAGACTTGTGTAGGGAAGGGTTTACAGGATCCTTAGCTGTTTGCGGTGCCGATTAGTCGGACGCTCACAATTCCACAGAGATCCCTACTAGTTGAGGGGTCAAACTAGTTGTTGCAGCAGCACATGTCAGTCTCCCAACTAAGCAACGTGACGTCTTGAAGTTGCCAAGCCTAAGCAAGGCATTTTTAAAGGCTCTCACCACTTTGTCCGCTAATAACTCTCCAGTAGCCTCTAAGTTGACTGCTTCTTTCGATTGTATTCAGATATACAACAAAAACTCCGATACACTCACAGGCGTAGCCAGGGGGGCCTACGGGGCCGTGCCCCCCAAAAGTTTTAGAACATATAGTCATTTTGTGCTTTGAGAGGCGGCATTACAAACAAAATAGTGTTGTTCATCTAAAATCAAAGATTTTGGCCCCCAATCTTTTTGGCCCCTCCCAAATTTTTGGGCTGGCTACGCCACTGGATACACTTGAGCGTGAAGTCAGAAACTAGTAACGTTAAAACGGTTCGATGTAGAATTAGAATAGAATGACGACGAACAAAAGCGCTGAGCGTTCGAATGCGCCACAGGAAAGAGCGACCGACTGCGTTTATGTAGGTTTGCAGACTAACGCGTCAACTGTCGGACTGTTCGCAAACGAGTACATCGCGTTGAATTACGAATAGAATATTACTGGAAATTACGCAGTAAGAATGCACAAAAGATTAAAGCACTAATGTGTCCACCATAGTGGTAGCATGCATATCTGCGAGTACCGGTAAATCTTGCGCAATGTCGCTTAAAAGAAAACGTTTTCCATCTAATGGTGCAAAATAATTTTGTACCAAAAATTGGCTAAAAATTGTCAAGTAAATTTGGCTAAAAATTGTCAAGTGGCCTATTATTGTGGGTGCAGGGCTCTATACAACCTACCGCGGCGAGCGAGTGTTAGTAGCCATCAGGTTCAATGCAGCATTTCTACCTTTGAGGCCCCATTGTGAAAAAATATGGAGGCTACTTCTTTCTTGAACGATGCAGAAGGTCTAACAACGTATGTTTGCGCGCTTTGATGCACTCAGATTGTTTACATTCGTCCTTATTCTTTAAACACTACAACCGCATTTTACTTTGCGACTGAGTGCTCGGACGTTACAGTGTTTGTTTGAGGGCGTGTGCATGCCACAACACTTTCCTACTTTACATGGCATTGACCAGGGTTGGACTCGGTGTCCTAATCTGGATGTGGTGTTGTACCGGAAGTTTCTTATTCTACCCTCAAACTCGCAATTAATCGTTCTGTTGTGTCTCTTTTTTTCAACCTGCATTGTGCTGACTGTGTGTGTTTGTATTCAATTCACTTCGTGTCTGTTACAAAACCTTAAAATTAAAAAAATCAAAAAAATTAATCTGGAAATACATTTGATTTTAAAACTTATTTAAAGTCAGGTGGGCGTGAAACAAAGGAAAATTACTTAAAGGGGGCGTGTTGGAGAAAAGGTTAAGAACCACTGATTTAAATAAACAGCAAACAAGTATGGACCCAATACTTACAAAACCTTAAAATTAAAAAAATCAAAAAATTAATCTGGAAATAGATTTGATTTTACAACTTATTTAAAGTCAGGTGGGCGTGAAACAAAGGAAAATTACTTAAGTTGCCTAACCCCATTAGTCACATGAAATGGTTCAGACAAATGCTTGCCCCATTATATTTGCATTGTTTGTTCCTTGTACCCAGGGCCGGATCAACCATTGGGCAAACCGGGATATTGCCCGGGGCCTCGCGCTTTTGGGGGCCTCGCGCTTTTGGGGGCTTCCGGCTTGAATATCAAAACACTCCTTTACTGCTTTTTTCATGTTTTAAGCTGTTCACCACGCGTCGAAATTGTAGAGCTTTTTGATTACTGCGTTTAATATATACGTTAAAGAAACTGACAACTTTGTCATTTATCGTTTTTGAGTGGCTTAAAAGAACTGAACCAAACAGCACCACGCTTTATGACCCAAGAATTAGATCGAAATCAGTGAATCCGTAGAAATTTTCCAAGGGGGAGCAACGTCGAAATTTTGCTTATCCTTTTTATAGGTTGCTGACGATGCAATAAAAATGGACGTTCACAAAACGCTTTACCGTTTCTATCCCATTGGTCTGTGCTGAGTGAACCTCAATTCTCAATCTTTTGTCTGAAATGTTTTCTGCACTTCGACTATCAGAAATGCTTTTTCCTTTTCATAAACTGCCTGATATCAATTTTTTTCGAGCACTTTCTACAAATAAGTCGTAATTTAAGAATCATCGGCCAGAACAACATGAGCGGTGAAAAAACAAGAAAGTTAGACACTCTCGCAAAACTGTTTCAAGCAATAAGTAGGACTATATGTGGATAAGACTATCGGACAACTTACTAAAAAAACTGAGCAAATGAATTACGAAAATTATATAGCTTTGCACTTAGTGCTCACTAGGAGGTCAAAACTAAACATTATCGATAAAGACGTAGCATGCAGCATGAGATGCTTGGAGATACGGACCTGGAGAAAATCAACGATTTCGCGTGCAAAAAAATGTGGCGTCACGGAACTTTTCTTAGCTGACTTTTTTCAATAAGCCCACACTGACAGAGTGACAGAGACCAGGGTCACTTCAATAAGTTCGTTCTATCTTCGCAATCTAACGCCTTTGCAAGTACCGTATAATGCGCTGACGTAACACTTAGTTGCGAAGTGCTTGTCGTGATCGTGAGGATATCAGTCTTAGATCAAACAAAGTGCTGTTGTCCACTAGATCACGGAACAGGGTGTATAGTAAAGGCTCGCATCGCTAAACTTCAGTCAAGCACGGTTCACGTTGCTTGTGCGTGATATTTCGTTGAGAACATCTTTTCTAAACTGTGTACGTTTTGATCTGTGAGAGAGTGTAGACCAGTGGTTCTCAACCTTTTCACAGAAGGGAGCCAAATCCAGACTTACGACTTTGTTACAGAGCTGCACTAAACAAATTTTAACACACGTCAATTGACACATTGTGTTTTAGCGCAGAACAAAGTCTGTTACGCAAAATATTAGAGGTTTAGTTCAAAGACTGCTGAGGGCCTCACAAAGGGTGCTTGGGAGCAGGGGTAGATCCAGGGGGGGCGATTGGGGCGAGCGCCCCCTCTAAAACCTACGAAAGTCACTTTATTCACCATGATTTTGTACAATTCTGAAAAAACATTCGCAACTAAAGGCCATTTTGTCGTCCATTGTTTTGTCACAGCAGTGTTGTGAAGTATACTTCATCTCTCTAACAGCGGCGAAGCAGTTATGAGACTTGACTACCAAATATCAATGAAATCGCCCCCGCTAAAATTATTGGCTGGATCCGCCCCTGCCTGGAAACCGCATGCGCCTCTCAGAAAAGTGGTTTAGAACCACTGGTGTAGGCACATCTTTCCTCAATACAAATGTGAATGGACGATTTGTGCAGTGAAAACGGTCAGAGAGTCTGTGACAAAAAAGATTGTTGTGTAGTGTCATGGTAGCACACAGATTGTTTTTTGTGATCCAATTTTCTGGTTGAGCAAATTAACCACATGTGAACTGCCGTGCATGGTCAACACCAATTATCTCTGAAGTGTAGCTGCAAAATCGTATCAGTTTTCACGTTTTTGACCGGTGCTTCTGCAAAGTTGAAACGAGGGCACGTGATTGTGGAACGCTACGCAGTTGCGGTAAGCATTAAGGGAGCCTCGCGGTCACGACTTTGCCCGGGGTCTTGCATTCATTTAATTCGACCCTGCTTGTACCAATGTTTCAGTAGGCGCACAAAACGCATTGGCACCTTTCTTTAAATTAGTTTCTCAAATAATTTCATGTGCAGTACTCAATCGAATGCTTTCGAGGAAGCTAAAAAACAGCATGCCCTGATGAACCATGGGTTACAAAGTATGAAGAAGTTTGCTTCAACAAAAATGTACACTGATCGGTAGTATGTCCAGCCTTAAAACCAAATTGATTGTCTGTGGTTCCAAGGAAAGGAGAGATGCTACATAATATGAATTGTTCAAGTAGCTTTGACACCACTGTGGCAACTGCTACAGGTATGTAATTTGATGTGTCAGACATATTCCGATTCTTGTTTTTACATATGGACACTATTGAAATATTAAAGAGTACACTGGGAAAAAACATAGAGATTCACCTCAAGACAGCAACTTCTCTGCAGGAATAAAATCAGGCTCTGGAGCCTTGTTCAAGGGTAGCTTTTGAAGAAGTGATGTCAGCAAAACAAAAGAACGCATGGGCATTTCAGGGTCCAGATAGTTCTCCTTGCGGGCAATGCTATGTTCCACAAACTCTGCCGACTCACTGGCAGAGTTTTCAGAGTTTAATATTCCCTTGAAATAGTGTTTCCATATTTTAACAATCTGAACCACCATTTACCTCATCCACCAATGTTGACAGTGATGGGATCTGGATTTGTTGCTGACCTTCTGCCAAAATGTTTTATTGGTTTTATCAGCCTGTTGCGCAGCGGCTAGGCCATTGGCCTTGTGCATTTCAATATCTTTGCGGCATTGCTGCAGTGAATATATGAAATCTTTTTTTGTCTTAACCATGTTCCTGTATATGCCAGCAATCTTGGGTCTATTACAGTTTACCCAATACCCATACCCAGAAGGCTGCCTTTGCAATTTGATGTTTTGAATTGACCACGGAGTTCCAACCAGGAATGTTAAATTTACCAGCTTTCTTTTTACCTGTTGTTTTAAATGCAGAGCACCAAGCAGAAAACGTGAAAAAGATGAGATGAAAAAGATGAGACAAAGTGATTTACCCAAGAAGTTGTGTTGTGTGCATCACTAATGTATGCAAATGTGTCCTGAGGTAGTGGTGCATAATCGGAAATGATGAAATCATTTTCCATACAAAAGTCTTCTAATAAAGCTCCAAATGTATTTGTGACCCCAGCATTGAAGTCCCCCACAAAACAAATATGTGAACAATTCAACTCATCACATAATTTTTTCATTTTGCCCAAGTATGCTAAAAAGTCATCAGTATCAGCCCTACTGCAGCATGGCAGGTACACATTAAATTAGACACAACTCTTGATTTTTTTAAAAACACTCTTAAGCCTATTGTAGAGCCATCACAATTTGAAAATGATGTAGCTTTAAGATTTTTAGACCAATAGATGGCATTTCCACCATGTCCACGACCCAGGACTAGGCCACCATCAAAGTCATAGTCTGCTCTCCCAAATGCAAAATGAGACACACCTAAACCGGATAAATTATCAAGCTGTTGTTTTTGCCAACCAGGTCTCTTGAAGAAATATAATATGGTAATCATTTAACAAGTTTTGCACATCAAGCATTGAAGAATTAAAACTCTGGTAGATATAACTGACCAGACTGAAATTAAGTACTGATGACACTAAGACTATTCATCTCCACTTTCAAAGATAAATCGTAAGGTATTTGGTAAAAGTGGTGCTGCGATCGGAAAGCCCGAGCGGCATGTGCGCAAAGCTTCACACTGTGGCAGCAAGCAACAATGGAGATCACCCGACGAGGTCACTCTATTATTGCTTATTCGCGCCACATATATACGGGTGTTATTCTTCGCGCACATCCCGTTCGTGGTGAATCGCATATTCAACGCAACGCCGAGAGGTTACAACAATAGAAGCAAGGCTCCGTTTGGGTGGTTCTACAGTGCAACCCAGCACATCAGTAAGACACACGACGGCGTGAAACACGCACTGAAATCTGTCTCACAAGGAAGATGTGTTTTCTGCCATAAAACACTAGGAATTCATGTGAAAAGTGTGAAAAGAGACTTCTTTAGAAATGCAGTGCACTGTTCCACACACAGTGAGGTAAACTCTTTGTAACTTATCTCGAGTCTCTGGCATACGTGTCTGTTTTCTGCAGTTGGTGTTTTGGCTTTGTCATGTTATAAAAAGTAAACCAGTATTTTACTGTATGTGTAACATATGTATGAAGAATTTGCAATCTACGGAATAGCAGTTCAAACGTTAGTAAATAGTCGTATTACTACAAAAATACAAGTAATTTCTCATTAATTTTGCAAAGCCGAAAACCCCAACGTTCCCAAAATGGAAACATAATAAAACAAACAAAGCAAGCCAAAATTTTTTTAAATCATGAAAAAATATCCATTGGGTCTACGATCCGTTTCTAAAGGATAGCGGAATGGAATTCCAATCTTTTGGTATTGAGTAAGTGGTTATCTGTTGTCGTGCAGCTATCTGCTTATTTGGGTTCATGATCCAAGCCAGGGGCGCAACCAGCTCTTCATTTCGGGGGGGGCAATTTTTATGAAATTTCATTCGATGACGTCATCATACTTACTCAACCGTGGTACAACTTTTTCGCAAACGGTCACAGATAAACTTCTCTTCGCAACATTTCCGAAAACGAGAACGTTTCAGTTTTAATCAAGATGCAGACCGAACCATCCTGACAGAGCAAAAATTAGTAGCCTAATACAAACGCTTGGTTCTTATGTTTAGCCTCATACGAACACCTGGTTCTGTTTAGCCTAATACAAACACCTTGTTCTAATGTTTCCAACCCGGGTTTACCCGAATCCGAAACCCATTTTTTGGCTATTTTCTACCACCTGTAACCCGTTTTTTTTCAACCAGCAAACCCGGATATTTTAAAATTCCTAGAATTGCTGTTGCATTCAAATATTAGTAATTCTGATAACACTGAAGTTGAAGAGTGGTGCGTGCAACGATCAAATTAGCAGGTTTGAACCTTTAACTGTTACGTGGAAGCGCGAGTGTGCGCGTTTTGCTTACTGACTATCGTACGTTCGTTGTTGGTCCGTTTATAATTTCGTTCAATTGACCTATTTAGACGGATCGTGAGATCATTTTGCCTGTAATAAGTGTCTACGCGAAGTTCAGTCTTTTCGCTAAATTAATTAAATAACTACCATGTGAAGTAGTTCTTCAAAGCTACACCGTAGTTACTAGTTAGTCCATTTACAAGCTGTTATGTGCTAGTTCATACACAAGCTGTGATTCTGTGCAGAATCGATGCATTCCTTTTCAGTTTGCAATAACTTTCTGCAAAATATTTGGCTTTCTTTTAGAAACATGCTTTAACTACAAGATCCTTAATCATACGTATTCAGTTTAAAGAGAAGTTAATAATCAAAGAAACCCAGAAACGTATAGCCACTTACAAAGTGAGGCTCAACAAACACTATACAAAAAGAGGTGCTTCAAGCACTGAAAGTTTATGGGCCGCACAAAACCCTCAACTGGGCCGCATGCAACCCGCGGGTTGGAAATAGCTGCTCTAAAACATGAAACAGTCCACACGCTACATTTAGTTAAAAACTATGAGGTTTCGAACCGAAAATGCAACTAAACAACGTTTTTTTAAGAAATGTACTACGTTAATATGGTGATCCTTTTTGGCCTTAACAAAAATAATCAAAAGGTCGTAGAAGAACAGGCGGTTTGATGTGACCACAAACTCTGTTAATAACAACCCGCATGTCAAGATTTCTCTTATCACTTTGAAAGTTTCAGCAGTTTGCACGGTTCAACAGTGTCCCGTTTTGGCCTTAACAAAAATAATCAAAGGGTCGTAGAAGAACAAGCGGTTTGACGTGACCACAAACTCTTTCAATAACAACCAACATGTCAAGATTTCTCTTATCACTTTGAAAGTTTCAGCAGTTTGCACGGTTCAACAGTGTCCTAATATTATAAAGTTTCATGAAGTCAAATTGTGGCCTGTCTCAGAAAAAAGTTGTACACCAAAAAAAGGATAAAAGATACCTTAGAAATACCAACATTTTAAACTATCTCCAATATTTTGACAATTCCAGCATATTTTTGGTTAAAATGCCAATCATTTACGAAATTTTTGATCAAATGGCCTATCTCAAGATAAATGTTGTAAGGAGATAATTAACCTGTAGTACAAAGAAAAATTCAATTAGGACTTTTATTTAAAATGATTAGAATATAAAATTTCATCTTTTTTCTTTGAAAGTTTCTGCAAAAATGTTAAATTGCAATGTTTTGAAAATTTCGGGAGGGGGGAAAATGCCCCAAATGTCCCCCCCTGACTGCGCGCCTGATCCAAGCGTTAGGTGCAGTATCTTGGTTGACATTGTGCTCACTTTCAGCTCCAGTAGGGAGTCAATTAGAACTCAGATCTTACCTGGGTGTAGTGTTTGCAGAATTGTTTTGGTTGGCAAAAATTTCGGTCAAAGTTGTAGTCACGGCTTTCCTCTTCCCACTTGAAAACCGAGTGATTAACGCCATGCTTGTAATCTGAAAAGGAAGCAGCTACAAAAATCATCTGTAATTGCTTACATCGCACCTTTATGAGGTTTCCCAAATCAAAACCTTTTTATAAAAATTGTCATTTGTTTGTTTGAAAAAAGTAAAAATGACAAACAAATTGCACAAAACTTCGCCTACATTTTTAATTTTCTTCAATCCCAAGAAAATTGGGAATGTTACATATGAGCCAACATAATTGTGTTTACCAATAACTGACAGTCTGCTACCCAGAAAAGTAAAAAGTGTTTTTTTGTAATGAAAGATTCAACTAAAATTGCAAATATATCCTCGCTGGACCAGCACTTGCACAAAACGACTAAGACATTAAAATATTTTAAACCCTTGTTATTTTAAATATCGTTAGAAATATACAGAAGCGTATAGCCTAGTCGAGTATTGCAAGCCTGCGTTACGGCTGGAATATTCAAGCTATAGCCAACGTATAAACGATAATTGCGCCTCACAGTCACACGATATACATTTGTAAGAATTCAAAATTAATCAAGATTGTCTTTAATGCGTAATGTTCATGCTCTGCTGTTTCGATGAATAAAATAATATTTGAAAAAAAAGGATTGCAAAGAACTGTCCGTGGAAGAGTGAATATAGTTTGACATTCTTTGCCAGCTGAGAGCCATAGTTTGACATCTGTGGTAAAGAAAACTTTTAGCATTGTTGATAATTGCTCATTACTGTTTTTCTGCCGAAACCTATAAAAACCTTTCAAATTTCAACAACGAACTAATGAAACCGACTCGAGAGAAAGTTCATTCTCCCCTGAGCTGAGTCGTGTGATTGCATCGGAAGAACAAAACAAGATAGATTTTTTTTAAAGTTTGTTACTTTGGCTCTCAGTTGGCAAAGAAACGCAAGCCTACTTGGTAAACGTCCGGAACAGATGTAGATATTTTCGCCCAGATCACCGAAAGTCTGGTGAGTTAACTTGGTCTGGTGGTCGTAGACGCATTTGTCAGCCTTTGTCTGCGCCATTTGCGCGATGGTGCTGTCCCAGTGCATGGCGCGCATGTTGCTTGCTGGAGGTGTTACCTGCGCAGGTAAAAGCGAAAATGAAGAAGTACGCCATGAGCGGAGCGCAGTCGCAAGCAAAGAACACGATCGTGAGGAGGTGCGATTGACTGACGGGCTGCTAAACCGTTGCCCCAGAATATTCTCAACTCATATTCGGAGGAATGTGTGAGACATTTCAGAAACAGCTTTTTTGATATTACTTATTATCTACCCTTTTTAATGGTGGCCTGCTTCTATAAATTAACTACCCATATACAGGTTGCCGAAAAACCTGGTATTGTTAAGTCAAACGGCATGTTACGGCAACAGCGATGGTAAAATAAACATTTCCCTTCCAAGCTGTGCGTGTGGCTACCATGCTGGAAGGTCAGTTTATGAAAACTTGTCATTTTCGAACTTTGAATACTTTTATTCCTCCACCCTGTGTTGATTGCTAGTCTTCAGCACACAACCACAGTCTTTCGTCTCAGGGGCATACGGCTTTCTATATAAAGGTTTTCAACCAACAAAACTAATTTCAAAGGACACTCAACTTTGGGCATTTAGCGCAACATTCCTCAACCAGAATTTTATCCATTTTTCTCCAACAATGTAAATTATTTTGGCACGCTTTTTGACACTGCAAGAAAAATAAGGCGGAAACAAGTAAAATGAATGAAATTTATTGTTCGTTTCTAAAAACAACCTTTTTCATCTCCAGAAAAATTTTAGTGAATTTTACGGTATGCACGGACAATTTGCCCCGGAGCTTGCTTAATGTACTTATCAGCAATCGTAGAAGACAATCGGTTTCAAAACGTCACTCTAAAAATCGTTTTGGAGTTTTCAGCGCAAACAATTTGCAGGACTCACCTTTGACCTGACCAAGTTATGTGCATCTACCATCGATTGAATCTGACTAGCTGTAAAGTCGGTCCCTTCAACAAGACATGAAATTGCAAGTAGAAAATGCAACCACATTTCAAGCAGGAAAGTGAATTCGCGCATGTCAGTGCTTTGGTGTGAAAAAACTATATTAGATCTATTAACAGAAATAACAAAATTATAACCTGAATACGCGTAAAACTGGCAACATGTACAAAAAGACAAAGTTCCATTAGCACCCTTCAATACTGCGAGCACATTTTCCGTGCTTTCAAAACATGGGTTTTCCTCTATACCTCAAAAAGTTTCCTGTTCTAAAGAAACCTAGTTGCCTGATATCACATAACGCTATACCCTCAATAGCGCACTGATTTTGTCCTGGCCTTCTTTTCTAGTTTAAAGATAGGTCGATCGCTGTTTACTTTTTTCATTTTTCTTTTGCTTTAATTTATCTTTCGATAGACGCAGGAAACTTTAATCTTGACGTGTTTTTACTTTAACCCCAGCAACACGTTACATGCCTTTCGATTTGCGCTCGGCATCCTCTTGTCATCGATCGTCTGTAGATCGAGGTACATAGATTGATAGTAGTCAAACACCCGGAACCACGTTCGCAATTGCTAGACATGCCTGTCGTTTAGAAGCAGCTCCTTCAGCCAGACGTTCAGTTATCTACACCAGCTCTTCAAGACATTCAACTTCAAATCTCACACTTTCCCAAAAACCTAAATACTTTAAAATTACTTTGAGCAACAAAACCTTTTGGAGGACAAGGTGACGAAACAAGGAGCAACGAAAAACATCTGCCA
>Ga0210059_1003627_pt1 | contig 24765 bp, 14 predicted proteins | sample Ectturendosymbi2_FD_188042 | JGI IMG/M metagenome (GOLD analysis project Ga0210059, IMG submission 188042) | Ecteinascidia turbinata endosymbiont from Florida, USA - Sample 2 (SPAdes) (version 2) | ecosystem: Host-associated > Tunicates > Ascidians > Unclassified | place: Key West, Florida...
CTCAGCAACTTGCATGCACGTGTGCAACTTGCGATCAGAGAGTTAATTTCCTCACAACGAAGCTAAACAATATTACAAAAAATCACCTTTATCAAAAAAGTGGTTTTTCATAAATTTTGCAATCTTATAGCTTTAAATAATTTCAATGCAGTGGCATGACGTCACGCGAAAAATTTTGGGGAGGCCACTGGGGGGCCAGGCAAAATTTTGGGGGGCAGTTGCCCCCCCTGGCACCCCCTTAGCTCCGCCCCTGTTGCTAACATCAAATTACAGTTTTCATCGGAATCTGATGTTCTCATTTCCAGCAACTTACCCATTTTTCTCAGGGGTGCACGTGTCATCAAACACAGCTTCACCAGCTCATTTCAAATGTCCGATACTTTCTATAAATCCCCACGTATTACTTACAATGGTTATTGCAGAATGGGAGATTGTTGGATTTGCTGGAGTTACCTTTTAACAACTCAATGATGGGGGACAATCTTACTGAATGTGAGGACCAGTTGTATGGTGCCTAACCCCCTTCCGGGTTACTTATTATCTCTTAAATATAAGCGGCATGGTGGAGTCGAACGTTCCCGCACACGCGCGCAAGCTTTTTTAAACTTTCTCGAAAAAACGTGTAACTTTTAATCTTTGCCCAATTTTCCAGCGAATTTTCTCTTTTTTCAAGATTTTGGCAGATTTTGTTTCTGTTGCAGGATTAGTGCAGGCCGTCCGCAATACTTTCCATTAGCTTATTTTTTTCTCAGCGTACGAAGCAACTTTCAAGAAATCGTTGAGGACAATCATACAGGACCGAAAGCACCACATTAAAAAAGAGCCATCACAACTGAAGAAATATCATGCTCCCCATGATTTCAAGGTGGTTGTGAAGACTCCTCGAAATATTGTTGGTATCCTGGCATCGCGTAAACATCCAACCAATCAGGAAAGATATACTACAATGCGCAGCTTATTCAATCTCTTACCGAGATCGCGATCAACACTATGTTGGTGAAGCAAAAGGTTGTTTAAAACAAACCGGATGAAGTTGATGCAAATTAGAAACGTTTTGACAAGAACGCGCTGACTCGACACGGGTTTCAACTTAAATTATGAAGTTGATTTGGAAAAAATCCCAAAACTGAGTCTGTATCGGAGGCGCTGCAAGACCTGTGTAGTTACAAACCGCCATCTTCATTGTATGAGCAGTTCCTTCAATCCACTACTAGGCCGTACTAGATCTCTGGCCAGGTGTTGTTCAATCATTCGAAGACAATCGATTGTCTCATCGTCCAGAACTGTAAGGCCATGCACTCCATGGGGAGGTCGATGGATTGGAGAGTGGAGGACAACATGGTCAACGGTTTGTACTTATACGCCACATTCACAAGCCACAGAAAGGGACCATACCCCATTTATTTAAGCAGGAGCGTGACCATCCGACACCGGTGCTGAGGCGGCTAAGCCGTATTGGCTGTTCTTGGCAGGGCCATTCCAGGAGGGTGGGTGCCGATGTCGGGGTTGAAAGGAGGGAGTCTCGTAGTGTTCTACAACCACTCCACATTCTATTGGTGATCCTCCCACGGCGCCGCACTTCTATATGTTGTCAGATGAACTGATGAGTTGTTGTGCGGAGAGTACAAATGGGTGTCTCGATTTGAGATTCCGTGCATTCCCACTCGATGGACGGGTGAGCACTGAGTGGAGCAGGTGTCCAGGCTCCATGGCATTGCGTGCTAGAGACAGTGTGGTTCCTATGCGACTAAGCTTAACAGGTTGGATGCCTGCGAGGATTGGGAGGTTGTCCGCTGGGGTAGGACGGAAGCATCCAGTCACAGTTGGCAAGGCTTCGTTGATTTGATGACAGGGTCAATGTGGCGGGTGTGAGCACTGAGGCTTCACGCTGAGCGCAGTACTCTGTTGCTGAATGGACCAGGGCTAAGGTAGCTGTTCGCAACGTCATTGCTCCACCCCGAGCCAGTAAGCTGCCTCAGGAGTGCGACGCGTGATGTCAGCTTCTTGCAAAGTGACTCAAAGTGTCGGTGATACGTGAGCGACCTGTCCAACATTACTCCGAGGTTTTTGGGCTCCGAGCAAAAGGGCAGAATTTCGTCGTTGTAATTGACTTTCGGTTCACGTTTGGCTTCCTAGTTGTTGAGATGGAAGCGTGCTGACACCGTTTTTGTAGTGGTAAGCTTTAACTTCCAGGTCTGGTGGTATTAACTTATGGTTGCCATGACTTTGCTTCGCACTACTTCCACTGCTTGCCACTCTCCATCAGCATGCATGATTGGTAGGTGGTCTGCGTATGCATACTTTCTGGAAACGATGGTTGGCAAGTCAGAGATGCAGATGTTGAAGAGAAAGGGTTTCAGGACGGATCCCTGTGTGGACTGGAGACCCCATTCTACAAAGCGTATTAACTTGCTCCGTTTGCCGTTGTCGGTGGTAAGCGTGAAGGTGCGTCATCAGGTGTATCCGTCAGGTGTTGAAAACTTCCAAAAAGTTGGGCGCCTCCTTGATGATGAGCCTGGTGGACTTGAGGTCCCCGCCTTGTGTGCCCCATTCGACACGGGTTGTGAAGCGATGAAGTTTGCTGAGACGGGGTACAGGCGAGAGGAGTGTCCAGAATGGCCAGTAAGTTTACTGATGGTGCTCCACGCATTGCGGCTGGAGTGCGAGAAGTCGATGGAATTGACAGGTTTTTCCCATCGATTCCTCGTCGTTTGTTCGAGTCGTGAAGGTAGGGACAAGCGGCTCTGTCATAGTCAGTCTTCACTGGGACTCGAAGGATTAGAGGAAGAGTTTATGAAGGGTCTCGCTTTGTCCCAACATGGCGCATAGTTCTTGCTAGGGCCGCGTGGGATACATTGTTTAGACGCAGATAGTAGGCTCTCGCAAAATTCTTGGTAAGCCCTCTCGATATTTGATGTGTCCGGAGATGGCAATCTCTCAACGGATTCTCCTGTAAGAAGCGGGGTTGCGGAGCAGGAGTCGGATCCCGGAGCCGGAGCGCCGGAGCTTGGCATTTTGCCTGGAGCCGGAACTCACATTAAAAATCAGAAGGATCTGGAGCCGGAGCTCAGTTTAAAATTTAGGACCAGAGCCGGAGCTATGGCCATTTGAGAGGTAATTTTATGTCCAATTTTCCCGGCCTGTGGCCAAAAAGGTAAGTGACAAAGCACACCATCCCGTTGTGAGTTCTAATTTCAATCTGTTCACGAAAAGAGTCGTAGAGCAACTTACAATGCTTTAATCTTAATGATCAAGCATCGGGGTCACTCTTTTTAAATTAAAATGTATGCTTGTTTTATTGGTAAGTCCAACGGTATTACTACAATGAGAACACTCAGTACTTACGCATAATCCATACACACGCAATGAGCACATAGTTAATCTCATATTTACGCTGGTACAAATTGTCTTAAAAGATTGTTTCCCAAATTGTTTTGCGTCTCAAATTCGAAAGATCGATCTCTTTTTTCACAGATGAAACCTCTCTCATCCAAGAGACGTCTGAATTTAGTTTTCTTTTTGCCAACTGCACTTCCGTGTCAGTTCGTGCCACCAAATTGCAACTGCCGCAGGTCTTTCGTAATTGTTCCCGAAAATTTTAGTCACAAGATTCTCAACTTTCGTTGCTTTGGAAAGTGATCGAGCTGCTCTGTGTACAGCTCAAGAATGCATGCAAGAGAACATGTAAGAACAGTTTAGAACCATTCTTCATATCCCCTAGAAGTCAATCTTCTGCAAGACAAGACACAGATCTCCGCAAATGTTAGGTGCACTTGGGCCAGAATAGATGCACCTTTCGCACAATCCCTGCTAGCCGAGGCTGGCTGAATTTGGCTAGAACTCGTGCTGCCGGACCACTTGCGTATGTACTGTAGCTATCCGTACAGTTAATAACAACATCACCAAACTCTCCCAATCCAGCCCTCCCCGTCACCGAAGTTCAGAGGCATGTCTGGATGCAACAAGAGTCGAGTGTAGTCACGAGTTTTTCTGCCTAGGGGATGGTCAAAGACTGACCCCGTCTGTATCAGCGCATCTCCTTTTATACTGTGCGCTCGGTGCTCACCATTCTTGTACGCACTGCTATAAATACATGGAAAAAATGTAAATTTCGTATTAACGTTTTCAAAACATAATAATTTTTGTTGCGTGTGAATTTCTACGCCAACTTTTGCCCATCACCGTCATACACCATGTCGTGGCACTCCTGTTTTAACTTATTTTCTCTCTCTTTAAATAATACACGTCATCAAAGCATAACGTTACAGCGTATTTCGCAATCACTCACACCGAGATCCCACATTCAGTTTTGGCGTATCATTCGTAGTCATCTCAAGGCGACACCTGCACTTGACTGACGTTTTCTTATAAGTTTGTTATATCATGTGACATCGTGTCGTTATTGTCATTTGCTGAATAGCCAGCGTTCGACAATTCCTTCAAATGACTCTTGGCTTTCTCTTCCTTCTATGACGTAGTTTTGCCACCGATCATGTGATCGTGTTGGTCCTTCAAGAAGCTTGTTCACTTCTTGTGCACGCTCAATGCTCTGTACAATTTCGTTCCTTTTCACGTTTTTTAATGTTGGTCTCCGGTTTCCAAACATGCTGGTCTTGCGTCGCGGGACTCCTATTGCTTTTGTGATGGACGAGGTGTCTCTCTGAATTCCGTTATTTTGTATCCGTTTTCCTCACCAGTGCATAGCTCACTTCCTTCAGCATATGCGCTTGAGAAACGAAGTTTCGTCAACAGAGCTAACACACAACTTTGCATTGTAAAAATTCAATTCAACATAGTCTCAATCGCTGCATCACAACATGTTTTTATGCCTCATCCAGCAGTTTTCCTCATTTTAATGTTTTGCGCTGTTTTCGCCGTCCTTTGTTTCTTTCATTTTAATAATCACTTCTTGTTTCGTCGCTCTAAAAGTTCCTTTTCATTTCGCGCTTTTAATTGTTCTTCTGCAAGTGGCTAGCTACTGAATTTCTTGTTCTTGTACATAATTCCCACTTAATTCATTTGCATGCTTGTCAACACTTTACTCGTTTGCTTCTTTAGAGATGTTTCGCATGTGTTACCTTCTTTCTGGTGTTCGATCGCACTGCGAAAACCGACAACTCAATGACTTCTTTCGTCCTCAGCGTAATCAATGTTCTTCTCAGTAAGCATGTTGTGGAGCAAAGCCTCCACAACAATAGCTCCGGCTCCAGGTCCCTCCCCAGATACTAATGGTTTTACCACATAGACTTACATTGCCTAAAGCAATGTTTATAGCACACTAAACGCGATTGTTACGCGTTACGACACCAGACTGCAACAATGGATCTGCAAGTCTTTGGTGTTTCTTTGGTTTAATAATCGCCAAGGCTGTGACATCGTAGCTGATAGGCGTGGTGTTACTTGTTGAACAATGGTTCTCAAACACTGTTCTGAGAGCCGAATTCTACTCTCAAGCATTCTTTGTGCGGCTCTTAGCAGTCTTTCAGTAACACCTCTAATATTTTGTGTAACAGACTTCGTTGGTGCAATAAAACAAAACCTGTCAATTGACTTGTGGTAAAATTTTTTAGTGCGGCTCTCTAACAAAATCATAGGTCTGAATTTCGCTCCCTTCAGCGAAATGGTTGAGAACCACTGTTATAGAAGTAAGAAAAACGTTAACTCTTGCTTTCTAGTCAGAACGAGCAGGGAGTAGGATTAAGATATGATACCATTGCAGATTTAATCGTGAAATGCACGACACGCCATTATAAACTATTTATTAGAAACCTTTAGGCTTACTAGCAGGAGTGTAGTGCTAGCAAATAAGGTGTGGAAACGCACCCAAAAAACTAGCCATTTTAACACAGCTCCGAACTCATTTTAAAGCAAAACATGAAAAACGTAGGGGAACACCTTTCCGACGCGTTCCCGCCCCGCTACACCCCTGCTTACTAGCAAGGTTTACAAGATTACTGGCAAAGTTCATTAGAAAACATTAAGTTTACAAGCAGTAGCATAACATGAAAGTTATAGCTAACTGGTAGCGAACTGGCAATGCTTTGCATAGCAATGCATTATCAGGAGGGTATAAAAGAGCAATGTAAACAAATGTGGACTTTTCTTAAAGTTTTCATCTGTGGAAACAAATTCTGTTTTCAGCACAGTAAACCAGTCTTATTCTCTCCTAAGCTTTACGGGTTAAATTGGATTTTAATTTACGATTCATCACTGCTTATTATGAGTGCAAGAGATAAGAAATCAGAATTTTCAGCTATTTTTAAAAAGTCAAAAGTGAATTTCTTGCAAGAAGGATCTCTCGCCAGAAGATAATGCTATTTCTTTGAACAAAGGGCTTTAAACACATCTTCGCATTTGTGTTATTGCAAATGTGTGCATGTTTGAAAGAACACATGAAAGCGGTAAACGACTGTGTGTTTTATGCTCTTTGCATGGTTTGCCCGGGCAGCGCTGTTAGCTGGAATCACCAAGACTGCATCAGGCAAAGCATGCAACGAGTGCAAAACGCTTGGTCAATTGGGACTAATTGGAACTAGTCTGTGTTTAAATGCTCGGACACAAATGTAGTTTTCCAAACAGCCATTTTCTTTATTCTGGTCGTAAGAAATAATAAAAGGTCCTCAGGCACTGACGGCAAAACCGGCGACTGCCTTTCCAGAAATTGTTTATATTATCGTTATCTTGAGTTACGTTTCTGCTAGTACCTGTTCTTGAGTCGTCTGAACTTGTGATTGTTGTTTTTTCGCTGATTTCCTCATGGTAAGAACGCTGCTTGTAAAGAACTACCAGATTAAAATACTCGAAAAAGTGTGGTATATTCTCTTAGTTTTGTGTACTTGATTTAATTCATTTCCCATTCAACTTGAGGCACACAAAGACAATTGAAAATATTAATGTGTGAAAACGAGCCACGAAAATAGAGAGAGTCGGAGCCACACTTGAAAACCAAGAGCTCCGGAGCTTGAGCCGGAGTCATGTTCATAAAACGAAGAGCTCCAGAGCTGGAGCCGGAGCCAGAGCCATGTTCATAAAACGAAGAGCTCCATAGCTGGAGCTGTGTAATTTTACGACGGCTCCGCAGCTCTGGTAAGAAGGCAAAAATGCTTGCAAAGTTTCCAACGCTTAACCGGATCGCCAAAGGCAGGGATTTGGAGCGTGGCGTGATGAGAATGTGTCGGTGTTGTGACCGCGGAAGTTTCCCAGAACACAACACGTCTCTCAGCCAGTCGGTTGTCCTGGCCGACGCTCGCGAAGCCCAGGTCCGGTTTGGTGCCGACGTTCCATCGTTGAGAGAAGAAACTGTCTACTCCCTTTGGGTTGTGCAGCTTAAGGTTACTGGCTGCAAGGCCATGCTTCCTGCTCAGGACTGACTCAGCTAGTGAAAAGTTGGGAATCACTAGTCCGTTTACAGTTGTGCAGTGGTTCTCCTGTAGGACGATGATGAATGCTTTGTTGTTATAGGCTACCTGCTCGATGACGCTGATCGTATTTGCGGTGAGACCCTCGATGTTCAGATGCAGTATGTTGAATCTTGGGTCATCTTCGGCAGCAGTGCTGCAGCGCCTCAAAAAGGGCGTATTACTATCCAGCCCGCGCAGACTGTAGAAGTGGCTGCTCTCATAGCGACGAGTTTAGTAAGCATTTCAGAAATGCCGCAATAGGGAGGGTCACTTGAAGGCCTTGTCATCCTCCCCAAGGTCCCATGAAACCACTATCTCAAAAAACTACAACGTCGGCAGCAATGTTTTGTAAAGCGTTCGACATTCGAGATTTTCGTAGATAATAAGCTCCAATGGCCATGGCTTTTCGATATGAGGGTCACGGTCCGACCACTTACATAACAATTCATCATTATCCGTGCACGCACACACTTTCTTCGCGGACTGTTTCGTATCAATGTTTTGACGTGTTCCTTTACTAACCCATTTGACACGGACCTTGACTAGGGATATCTAGAAACTCTAACGCAAATAAAAGATGATAATCAACAAATTCTTTCATAGTGATAAGGATAATCGTACAGACCATCTTGTAGAGAATTGAAGGCTTTGGGTTTGCTGTGACCTTTTGAGGAGTCTGCATGTCGTGCTCTGCTTTCATAACTTTGTGATGATTCGACTTGCACATATCCACATCCCAACAGTGAATCTCCAGAAGATGACGAAGTTAAATGAAATCACACATTGTTTTAATAGAAAATCGATTTCACGTAATTTACGCATCTTCAGTCCTGTAATTTGCAAGCAAAAGCTCACGAGTGAAAAGATAATTGACTAAAGCAAGCCGTAGAGAAAGTACCCGAGCTGTAGTTTCAAACACACGCTATGACCATGATGCTGGTTTCACCGCAGCGGAAAAGCAAAACTAACGCAATTACGGAACGGCTAGCTGCAAGCAACCCGGCGATGACTCAAGCAAACATTTTTGAGCCAAGCAATCGTCTGCGGCTTGCTCAGCTGATAACTGCTGGCCACCGCTACTGGGCTGTTGTGAATGACGTAGCCTGTTTTATTTTTTAAGAGTTTTCTTGCTCAACCAGAGAAGCGCTTAAAAACACCATTTTATATGTGCGCATAAAACGAGCTGAAATTTTTTCTTGTCCACAAACGTTGAAAACCCCTTTGTTTGCTACGTTGCTACCATCAGTTTCGGAGCTCTTTCAAGATAGTAGCACAAGCTTGTGGTAATGAAGCAAGATTTTGTAAAACGTGGATTTCGTAAAACGCCGAGAGCTTGACTCAACCAAACAACTGACACACTGAAATATTTTGAAGTAAAATGAATAGAGGTCAGCCCAAGACTGAGGAATGGTTCAATTATTTGCATAGGGGGGATAAAGAATTGGTTTAAATCAACCCTAAAGACTGATGTCTATAAAACCAATCGAAACGTTCGTTGCATTTTGATACCTGTACTTGGGAAATATCCAGTCAACTCAAATTCTGCCTGCATTTGATAAATTTGATATTCCTCAAGGCTTTCTGATGTACTTGTTTGTTACGCGTTTAGTTCGATATAGCTACTGTAATCTAATGGCCATTTTTTTCTTTTGCAATCGAAACAATATATTTTTGTAAATAAAACTGATAAAAACCCTCCCAGCAAATGGGATGAAAATCCTGCGGTTTAGATGGTTGCGTGTTTTGTTAACCAATCGCTAGATTTCATACAAAAAATCTACAAAAATATTTAAACATTTTCTCGCTGATAAATTCTGGTTTCTTCTCATGTTGCCACCACAAACAAAGGGATAACGGAGCCGAAAGCTTTTTGTTCTACTTCGTTGAAATCTGTCGGAATCTTAGGCTAATGGCTTTTTGCGCTCGCAGTTAATATGCAAGTGGCTGCTCGGGCCTCTGATTCAGATGAGGCCTTATCAGCAGCTGTCTGCTTATCAATATTTATTAATAGCTTTGTCTGGAGAGAAAGGCCGTACTTCAGTGGGCATTGAGCGAAGCTGCAGGGAGATCTCGCGTAGACATTGAACAGGTCGCGAGCAGTGGATTAAGTTAAGCACTTAGTTTTGGTTTGTTTGCATTTGCTGTCACCAAGCTTTTTATGATCGGGTTTATTTAAATTTCAGTTGGTTGCAATCTCTCAAAATGAAGCGAATTTTAGGTAGTTATGAAAGTGCAATGGACTTGCAGGAACATGGAAAGGATAAAACAGTGGATTTAATATAGGCTAAGCAATGATCAGTTTTCGAAGATTACAGATTCACAACTCTTTTAGACTTATAAGGCATTGTGTTTGCTGATAAAACCCATACCTTTCGCCAGTTTACGTAAAAATCAACGCAATCAAATATTCGTAAATGCTGGCTTTCTACTTCCACAAGCACTCTGATGCAGTCCCGTCGCCAAGGGGAGGCTTTGGTGGGCCTAACCTCCCCAAACAAAACTCCAAGCTCCCCCAAATTGAAACGTGAAACACTATAAATCAGTTGAGTTTTTGTCAATTTTGGAATGTCAAGCCCCCCCGCACAAACGCAAAGCCCCCCTATTGAAAACTTTCTAGCCACGGTTCTGCTCTGATGTTTGAACCACTCTTTTCCTTGACCCAATGCTTGACTTCATATTTAGCAGTTGACAAGCACTTAAGTACAAAAATATGTTTGCTTTAAATGCAACTCCATCTACTCCTAACAAATATGTGGGATGATCTGTTGGCTGTATTAGGCACACAAAAACACGTTTGGGGTTGAATTAAGCCTACCGCATGTCACACAAGCGTAACTTTCAAATATTGCATCATTCAAAAATGCTTTGCACTAACCTTCAGGTGGTTCGACCTCTTGTTAGGCCTTCTTTCTTTACTCATACCTCGTTACATTTTGTTCAAACTGAATCCAATACTTCCATCACAGTTACTAGCCTGTCAACTAGGTCTGATTGTTATTAAAATTAATTAAAGCTTCCAAAAGATTCTTCCTAATTCCGTGCTTAACGTTACTTTAAACTGGGTTTTAAGGGAGATTTTCCTGCTAGAACTTTCCTATTTCAAGAATCACTTTTCAGAGCTCGAAAACACATCCGACCAGTAAGGGGCCCTGACCGACACTAACGCCAAAATTTTTTTTAACAATCGATTGCAATTCTTTCACAATCGAAAACAATCTTCAACAAACGATTAAAAAAGATAATACTAACAAATTTTTATTATTTAATACAAATATGAGCGATTTTCGTCGACACTCTCATGACGCTGAGCAAACAACTCCACGACAGATTCTCGTCATGAAATAACATAAAATGTTTTCCCGCAAAAAAGTGATTCAGATGCTTTTACAATTTACTGTATTTCAGTGATTTTCGTGAGTTTGTTTATCAAGTTAAAGGTTTGGGCATTTTGTGTTTATATAAACTATGTCGTGATGGACCATAAATGCTTTGCAACAATCGAAAATGATTTATTAGCTACGCTAAGTATTAAGTTCTTTGCAATGCTGGGAATTTAATAACTGTAATAAGAAGAAAATCAACAGATCAAGGACATTTCTTACATTCAAACTATTTCTTAAGAAATGCGACGACCTTGATTCGCAAACATGCAACGGTGGTGTGAAAAACTGAGACTGAATACCATTGTGACGTACAAAAACACTGAGTCTTAATGGGAAAGTAGCAAATAACAAAACCTACTATTTAATCACCAAGCTGGGCGGTCCTGAGCATGAGGGCCAACTGGAAAAGGTGATGGGGTTGCACTTCGGGAGTTTTCCAGTTTTGGTGAAACTGCATGCCCGCTAATCATTATATTTCCCAGGTCAGGTCAATTCTGGCCAGGAGTGGTGACGGCTGGCGAGCCCCACCAATGCATCAGAATACTGTAGTCTTTGCAGACGGACAACTCTTCAGCCATGCAAGTCAATCAGTCTATGCGTGTGGGACCGATAAGCAAGTGGAAAATACTTTGTCCGCTCTGGCAATTCCTGCAGATTAACTTGAACCCAAATTAATAGCCACGTCTTCCTTGCAAAAATGTACGGATGCGAAGAATGGTCTCCAATCTACATGATGGCTAGGCAACTTAGTGCCCTTAGCCTTAACCCTCGCCTGAGCTTGCTTCGGAAAATTTTTTAAGGCGATCATCCTCTCTCGTAGAAGTTCTACAGTACCACTTTACCACTACTGCGTCAAAACCAGCTGCCAGATGATGTTGAAACAACAGTTGGTTTTACCTATCCTCCACAACTTTTACCATTTCTCCACAACTCTCAGCAAAGGTGACTCGAAATACTGTATTGGCAGGATTGTGATCGCTACAAATATACTTCACGCGTATTGGCAGTTGCTCACCCAAATCGTAATTTCGTAAGGACTGATTTAACCAAGTGCAATATTTCTTCTGTATTCTTAGAACGTGTCAATTTCAATGTTTGTGTTAGCAGAAAGAACGATTATGAGTGGCCGAGCCGATTTGACAAACACTGATTTTTATTTGCATTAATATTGTGTGGAGACCGGTCGGGTAGGCTGAAGATCATTGAAAACGTATTGTTGATCAGTTAGTTTCTAGAACGTGGTAAGGACTCAAAAAGGGCTCACAGAAATTCGCCGAGTAACAAGCTCACGGAAATATCTGTCAAGAAACGATTGCGATTGAGTGCATACAGTTATGCCAGACATTCACCAGCGCACGAATCATGAATGAAACCGTGTTCAGAGTATGTTATGTCAAACTTTTGTTATGTTGAATCGTGTTTTAACGGATTATGTTATGTTGGATACAGCAACGATTTCCTGATGGTATATAATGTCAGAAGCACTTCACGATTAAGTGCATGGAGCCAGGATCACTTTGTAGTGTATGTTGCCAAACCGTTTTATAAATTGCATAAAAAAATGCAAATGGCTGTAGCACTGTGGATGCTATTTCGTTGTTTTGACAAAACGTTTCAAAAGATTGTGACTGGGAGGAACAAGAATAGCCGTATTTATAATCAAACGGAGTTCCGCACGAAAAAGCCTGTGTTTCATTCGGTTCCAAAATTATAATCTCTTTCACGTCACCTTTTAACTCTTGTTCTAAAAGAATTCATGTCTAAACTCGGTGCAAACCTTTGCTTTAAAATTCAGTTATTTACGAGCTGTTGTAACTTTATGAATACTAGTGCGCTCATTTCACGGAAATTCGCAGTTACAAATACACAGCTTTGGGCATGTCACAGTATGCCAAAATCACGATACATCGCTGTTGTCAGTAACGTTCACAAAAAAGAGTGGGTATTCCCCAGGGCCGCAACCAGCTGGAATATTCGGGGGGAAAATTATTGTAGCTCGTTGTTGTACCTAACAACTAAAAAAATTATTGACGCTTTCACAATTTTTTTCAAAATTTCCGGTGGGCAATTGCCCGGTTTCTCCCTGGTTGTCGGCCAGGTACTCCCGACACAAACGAAATATGTCTTACCATCGCAAGGATAGTTGAGGGTTTTTTTCAGTTAAGAATCAGAACATGATGAAACATAAGTCGACAATTTGGGGCACATTAAAGCAAAGAAGGTCGACTCTGTAGTATATTCATGGTCCACACCGGCTGCTGACAAACGGCTCCGTCGTCGATATTTGTAGTGGGCCGCAAGAGGTTCCACAAATCGTTGATACACGCTCCTGAAAATTGTAACCTTTACTGTACAATAAATTATGTAAAACCATTTTTAGGTTCTTGTGTTTGACTAGTTGTTCATGAGGTGTCAAAATAGCAAAGTGGTCCACCGGATATTTTTTAAAAAAGATGGTCTATGGACCAAAAGAGTTGAGAACCACTGGTTTATAAGAACATTCGCAAGTTTTCGTTACAGTTTGAAGTGTAAGCTCGGCTATGTGGAGCATAGGCGTAGCAGGGGTTCATGGCTCGCCAAATTTTAACAAAATTTTGATATATCTTGTCATTTTGTGATTTGAGAAGTGGTGTCCCAAACAAAATACGTTACCAGTGGCGATTCTAGAATTAAAAAGTGTGGGGGGTGTGCACTGCATGACCAAGGAAAAAGTTGGGGGCCACGTAAATGTCTATCTTGCATGGTGATTTTTCGTTGTTTTGAAGATTAAGTTGCTATGATTAACTCTATCAAATCCAACACAAGCTTGTGAATATCGTTAAATATGAACTAACGTTATTATTTACTAGAGACAACTAAACGCCACTGTAGATGCAATCACACACGTATACTGCTTTGTCGAATATTCTGTGCTAACCATGCAACTTCCACAGCACTGCACATGTAAAGTGAAACACCATTTCCGTACACCATTGCGCCGACGCCACGTGAACGAAAACAGCTCCACGAAAGTGAATGCAGTTCACATGAAAGCGAAATGGTTCCAACCAAGAATTCCATCTTGACACAGAGACAAGTAGGCTGTTGATAGCCAACTAGTTTCACCAAAATATTCTTACTCCAAAGCACATAAAAATAAACCATCAGCCAACGGATTGGTGACTACTGACTAATCGGTTTTTGTGGAAGCTTACGGACATTTTGTGGTTGCGGTTTAATCATAACAATGTTATGCAAATACTATTACGAGTGTCATGCCCATCTGCAGCGTGACTAGGGTGAGGATTATTCCATGCAGTGTGCAGTTAAAAGCAGCGAGGTTTCGGCACCAGTTGCACCTAAAGTAGCATAGCAGCGCCACAGGTAGGTGTGCTTTGGCGTTTAGAGCGTGTATCTAACAGCAAGATGTAACACGAGGCGTAAAATTTATTTTGCAGAATATTACCAACAAAGCCGTAAAGACAAGCGGATGGAATGCCTTAATTTTTTAGACCTTGGAGTTCTAACTTGCTAGTGAGTGTCGGCCAGACCACACGCCAAAGAATCAACTACTTTTATGTCAAATAAGCAATTTCAATGAGTGAGCACAGAGCGCCTACTTATTAGTTCCATTTGGCGATGGTATATTTTTACAGCGTATTGTGTATTGCTCACATATTAAACTTTTTAGCCAACTTAGGGATTGGGGGTCCCCTAAATGTTGGGGGCCCCTGACTGCAGCCCAGTCTGTACCCCCCTTAATCCGCCACTGGACTTGGATACCAATGCAAACCGGTCTTTTTGAATTACCTTTATTAGTGGCGTCAAACGTATTTTAGGGCAATATGCTTTTAGATCCACTGCGATCTGTCATGCGATTATGAGATCGTTTTTCACGAAAGCCAGCAGAGCTAACTAAAATGGCAACAATGTCACAGCAAATGCATTTCGTTCATGTTTTGTTTTCGAATTGTTGCTTCAGCAACAGATGTACATTCCATGTACATGTATTTACGCAAGCTTCGTCTGGAAACGTGATCGTCATTTAGATTTTTATTAGATTCATATCGTGGGACTTGAGTTGCCACTCCCAAGCGTAAGAAGAAGCATTCTAAAGTACTTGTAACCAGGTCGGGAATACGTTTCAGACATTGTTTTTTCTGATCTACGAATAACCAAACCTGTGTCAGACACTAGTGGGCAGCATATTTTAGGGCAAAAATGGAGGAACCGGGGGCCGCATGGGCCTAGCCCCCTACTTTTCGGGCGGACCTGGTACACCATTTTTCAATTTTGAATTTTACTTTAATAAGTTTAAGCAACATAATTAGTATTGGGCCCATTATTAAAGTAAACCGTTTAATGAAAAAATCTTGGCAGATGTTTAGCAGTATTTTGGTAGTATTATTTGTAATATATTATTTGTATATGGCAGTGAATTTGGCAGAATTTCGTAAATGTTTGGCAGAATACACCGTGCACAATCTGGACACACTGCAGTGTAGATAAGGGTAGCTGAAGGCTTATAAGACATTGCATAAAATTGCTTAAACATGATGACAAAAGTTGAAAAATTAATTTCGCAAAATTTCAATGCTTGTGACGTCACAGTGCCAATTCAAACTACACAATTTTTTCATATTTTTTTGACGTGCATTTGGAGCCCCCCCACTTTGAAAAAGGCTTCTTCACCACTGCTTCAGGGCATACCTTTCAAATTCTTTTTGTAGATATAGGAGATTGTTCGGAACACTAACAGTGTTCTCAGCTATGTGTAGCTTGTAAAAAATGAGACCCATCTTTCGAGACCCGTTTCAAACGTTTTCTGAATTAATGATATAAAGCGCTTTTAAAATGTGGTTATTCCCAAAAAGATCGCATATTTCGACCCAAAAAATAGCCATTTTCTTGGCCAACAAAAGGTAACCACTTTTTTGTGATACCAAACGATTGTCGCAGTCAACCTTAGGTATTTAAACATGTAAAGGCCTTTTGGCGTCCTCTATTTGACTGCCCCCTCCAAACGCCTTGTCTGGATCCGCCACTGCGGTATGTGCGAGTCTGTTTTGAGGGCAGTGTGTTAAAATAAATAGCCTAGTCAAAGCCAATGTGAAGATAATCATGTTTTTGAATTGGCAGATAGAATGATTTACGTTGCCAAAAGATTAAATTGTAGCTTGCCTATGCAGTTTTTGCGAGAAAGCAAATCGATGGTAAGAGTTCTTTTATGACAAAGTTTGGAAAAAGAGCTTGCAGTTACTTATACTCAAATAATTTGGCCAGTTAACAAGATTTGATGCAACACATCAACGAATTTTAAGCTAAAATTTTCAGAAGTAATAACCTAAGCTCAGAAATTGTAAATGAAAGATGCTGCATGATTCATGGGAAGAAATTCATCCAAAAATAGAATCTGCTTAAAAATGATTGTGTAAAGAAATGATGATCCACATTTCCTTGAAGTTCAACTTTCAGTTTGCCAACTATTGACAATGCAATAAGACCACAGTAAAGGCGGCCTACTAGACTACATGCTAATCGGCCTGTGTTATTAACAGCAAAATCTGCTGCGCATATAGCACAAGAGAAGGCGACAGTTCGTTTCGCGTTGTTGTGGGCCCACTGAAGTGACGCTTATCGTTTTCTCCACCTGCAGCGCTGGTAGCTATAACCAGTGATCGCTGTAAGATCTTGACAAAGTTGAAATTGCCCAAATAGTATTTTCAATGCCCAAGGCTTTAGCTGCTTTAGACAAATTTCCTTTTGTTATCCATTTACCTTTACATTGCAATATTTCGTGACTATTACATCATACACGCCAAGTAGCGTTGAAACTAGGATGCAACAGAGTTTATGTATAGTGTATCGCCCATAGAACTCACGCAGTAAAACTGTAGTAAGCCGCTTGCAAGAAGCACTGTCGCATCTCACAGACATTTGACAAGGACCGGCGCCGCATTTTACTGCCAGGTGATTCATCGTATATAGGTCCGTAAAATTCTAGAACATTGTTTTTCAACCTTTTTTGTACTGCGACTCATTATAGCAACCCGCTATAATCCAGTGGCCCCCCATCTAAAACTAGAACAAAGCAAATGAAATACAGCTGTGTACATAAAATATCTACTCGCGACCCCTCCGGAAGTGGTTCACGACCCTCTGGGGGTCGCGACCCCGTGATGTAAACCACTGTTCTAGAAAACGTAGCCTCTTGGTTGGCGCAGTCCCTTCCCAAGCCAAGTTTGTGTGATACACAACAGTCCGCAGCGGTTAAATTCGGTGCGCTTTTGCGACGTACGCTTACTGCCAGTTAACATATTTTCGTAACAATTGCAAAAACATAAGCAGGGTTGTTTCACGTAATTATGACTATCGAGCACAACTATTGTAACTTGTATTTGTTACAACGGTTAATACAGATGGCTTAGTATCATTTCATTGCGGTGTCGTACAAACACAGTGCGATTTGACGTATTGTTTTCTGTCCGTTGGTGGTGTTAATGCGCTTGCGATCAGAAGTGCGATCAAGAAGCTCGAGGTTAGCAACGTTACAGAAATATAAGTTTGGTATGTACGATGGGATGAGGTAAAAGCACTTTGGCGTTCGGTGTGTAAATATGGTGCGCTTGCTGCATGAACTTGACAGCGAATGACGAAGCTCTGGCAACGTTGATTTGCAGGAAATTATTTGTTAAAATTGATTAGCCACATTACAAGGCTCGGCGGAGGGATTTACTTAACTCCTGCAGTTCAGTTGTGACCGCAGCAGTGGCGTACGCAGAAAATTTTCATGGGGGGTTCGTTCAGTGGCATAGCAAACAGTATGTAAAAACAATTAATATCCTTTGTGAAGGTAATAAAGTTTTTGTAAAATTTCAAGCTCAAGGGGGGGGTTAACCCCACCCCCTTGCGTACGCCCTTAGACCGCAGTATATATGCTCAGCAGCTGCAACGAGTCTGATTAGGCACCCACAGTTATAGGCTAATTCCTCCGAGCGAGGACATACTGTAAATACAAAATCATCAATACATATTCTCATGTACTTTGCTAACAACATCCTTATCGTAATGGAGGTGTGGAACAATTTTCATAGTTTTGAAATGTTGCACTCTTCTATGTGGAATTGCCTTAATTGGTTTTTCATGTGTTCTAGGCTATGCACCACCAAGTCAAAATGTTACAGAGCCTTTTATTTGCTGTCTTTATAAAAATTTCGACCAAGGCCTCAGAAGCTGGGAGCCCGTTATCGGTCTTCGTACCCCATGGTAAAATTCCTCAGAGGCCCTGGCTAAGCATCACCAAATCTACGATCAAACTCCCTATTCCAGTGCTTCTTAACCTTTCTCGGTTTCGTTCACCCCTGCCATCGATTGCTGCAATCTCATTCACCCTATTGTGAATGTAAGGCCGACGCAACAATAATCAGAGTACACCGAGTGTTCATTGTTAGATCACGGTATTTGCTCTACTTCTACTTCAGGGATCGCCAACCTTTTTGAAGCTAAGAGCTGCTCTTGTGTGCGGATTTAATGCGAAGAGCTACCAGTTTGATACACACTTCTGAAATAAAAATGTTGCTCAATTTACCGTTAATTATATTTTAGATATTTCGCAGTGCGAAGACACTGATCATGCTAATGCTATTTTTAGAAGGGCCACGGGCAGTAGCGTAGCCAGCCCGAAATCTTGGGGGAAATATTTAGACTTTCAGCGAGCAACACTATTTTGTTTGGGACAACGCCTCTCAAACCACAAAACAACAAGAATTGCTAAACATTTCGTGGGGCCATGGCCCCCGTTGCCCCCCTGGCAACGCCTGTGCCCGCGGGCGACCTACTTGGTCCTTGCAAGCGACCTGGTGCCCGCGGGCACCATGTTGGTGACCCCTGCTGTACTTTATCCACAAAATGCTTTCCGTCATGCAGCAAATTGGCTGCGATCTTCAAATATGGTTTGATTACAAACTCATCTTCGCAGAGTGTTTTTTTTCGTTTCATCATGACATGCGCTATTTGAAAAGAGGAAAGAAGGGGCTTTTGCTAGCAGTTATTTACGAAAGATGAATAGAGGGAGTTTTACTGTTTGCTGAAGTATTCGTGCTGTTGCTTAAAAAATTGCGGAGACTGATTCTAATAAATACCATGTTTGTTTTCTAAATGACCCCACAGTTTCGAAAAAGCCAAGCACTGCCATATTTAAAATAGCAATACATGCATTGAGGAGACGGCTCATGACTCGATTCTTCACTTCTGGGATGAAAAATCCCATGCCGGTGCATTAATATAATTATCATCCCACTTTCGCCTTTTAATTTTTGAAGGGAACTTATTTTCGACACTAACTTCGTTTTTAAACCTGGTTCTTCTATAGATTTACATTTACTTTTATCAAAGCAAAGTGTTGTTTGTACTTATTTCGTAGACATTCTGCAGGTCTTACCTCAGATATAAACGCGCATTAGCTGTTGGAACCAATACCAAACTGGTAACAAACAAATATCACAATAGGTTAGTTCTGTACGTCGATTCGTTAGGCCTGCATTTCGACTAATAAGGCTACCCTGATAAGTATCCAGATACCTGAAACATTCGAAAGTACGGCGATTCTAGCAGATAATTTTTGCACAGTAGTACAGAACGCTCATGCAGAGAGCCCAGCAGAGTTCCTACCACTGGATTGAATAAAACATGGAGTCTCTCGGTAAAATCTATCCTCATCACGTAATAGACGTGGCTCATTGCACCATAGCACGGTTTATCTGTAGTGATAAGTTGCTGTCTATTGAAGATGTAAAGTTAGAACGCTTGAAGTTAGCCATTTTATTCACTATTGATGATATTTTTTGGGTAAGAAAAACAAGACAAATGCATGTTACGAGTATAAGAGGATGCAACAAATTAGGAACAGAAATTTCATTAACCCTTCATTCACCCCTCTTCTTTCACTGACCCTTCAAAAATTTTATTCACCCTGTGGTGAACCATTCACCCGGTTAAGAAGCACTGCCCTATTCCATAAGATACAGCAGGGGTGTGTAACCCGTGGCCCACTGGCCAAAAGTGGCCCGGGAGCTGAAGTTTTGTGGCCCGTGGAAAGATCCATAACTTGAAGCGAGCACCACGAATTTTCAAGGGTATTGCCAATCTTTCGTGGGTGGACAGCGAATTGTCTAACCCGCAGAGCTTGACACATGCAGCTGTGGCCCGTGGGCCAATCTGGTTATGTGCATATATTTAGCTTTTGACTTACCCCTATGATATGGACTATGTGTCTGCGCCAAACGCGGAAACAAAATAAAAAACAAATAAGTTTTGTGGGAAGTCAATTTATGAAAAATTATCGTCACTGTGGTATTATGAAAATTCTCTATCTTCGGTAGCATACCTTCCTCCATCACATTTTATCGTGCATGCTAACATGCATATTACGACATCACATTTTAGATGGGAATTCCAAAAGAGTAAATTCCATTGATATGATGGTTTTCATCGCTCACAATGATATCAGTGACAACTATTTAGGTATTTGCTGTATTTACTATTGAAAAAATGAAGAGACTTCCCACCTCACCAGCAGTGCGTGTCTGAATGTCAGTTGGTTGACCAACATGGTTATGCGAATAATACGATGCACGCTTTCTCACCATCTTGGTATTTCTGATAGAATATGTGCTTGGTGCTTTAGGGCCTGGGCCGGCATCCACCCGTCGGTGGCCCGGCACCGGTCAGCGAATCATTCGCCCGCACAGAAAGAATGAATTATTGTTCAAAACAATTATAAAATCTATGTGAAGCGGGATTTTTGGCAGTGACAGCGACCAAGACAGTATCACGAAGCAGACTGGATGTAGGAAATACATTGCGGGCATTGTCCATCATCATCCCAAGATGGGACCGTCTCGTTGCAGTGAAACAAGCTCAAGCCTTCCACTGATTCAGCTTTATGGTGAGTTGCATTAAATTTACACGCAATTCAAATTCGTTGTTTCACTTCTGATGTATTTATCTGCCACAACTTTAAGACCAGTCCATCGAAATAATGCCAACCTTAAACCTGTCTGCAGCGCGAAACAGGCTATCGAGCATGCTTTGCGGCACTGGCGCTGACCGACAGCAGCAGCTGGAAGCGTCCAGCTTCAACTCCCGACTTCCATTGCTTCTTCGACGTCATACGTGTGATACGCTTCATAGTTTTCGTAGTTTGATCACCTGGGAATTGCAAATGGCTTTGGCGTAACTGTTTTTCGGTTTTGATAGGTTTCACGGCCTACGTATGAAGTTGTAGTGGATATTAATTATTTTCTTCTGCACTTCTTAATGTCTTGATAGTTACCGCTTTGATTCAGTCACACTTCTAACTCTAACGTACGGTGCAACACTTAGCAATGAAAAGCAAGGCACGACAAAATTACAATTATGCTTGTTGTTTCTATTATGCCTTTGAGAAAGGCGATCGCTTAGACAAGAGAATCATCATCATTCGATCTCGATGTCCACACCACTGTGGAGTGTGGAAAGCCTTAGTGCAGGTTTGGCTTGGTATACAGTATGTTGTTCGCTTTGTTGGTAGGGTGGTACAGTACTTGCCATCACATTTGATGCTCCGGTAAAGATGTAACACTGAAACAACGCACCAGTAACTACTACATTCGGTCGTCGTCATACAGAAGCGTTACATCATGGAAGAAGAATAGGGATTTGCAAAAAGCACCGACAATTGAAGTGAGCAAATAAAAAGGTTGGATTAAAAAAGTGCCCATCGTTCAACAAGTCATACAAATTGTTTCTAATCAAAGTATCGAATGTTCTGACGAAATAAATAAGTTGATGTGGGAGAACGCTTATGTTCCTTAGGATGTAACGCAAAATTCGATAGGTATCGTTGCAGTGACGGCTCGTATCGTATGTAAGCACTGCGGAACTGCAGCACCCCCTATTTTCACGCTATATGTCGTTTTCAGGTCAGTTTGTTGTTTTTCTTTGATATTTAGTTTTGCATGCACAACAAGTGTTGACAAAATGTGTCCTCCCTGCATAAAACGTTTTGCGCAAAACTAAACATTAGACATCTGTTTGTTTTTGTATAGGAAGTAGTGCAAATGACGAAGGCCTGGCTGGAGCTGTGGTGTGAATGCTTGCATCGGCTGTATCGCTGTAGAAAGTACAGGAAGGTTGTGACCTTTCAATCAAACCAACCTGGAAGTGTGAGAGTGAGCCCGGAGCTGTGGTTTCCGCAGCGCCGGGTGGCAAGTGCAGCCACCAGTGACAGGCAGAGATGCCGCTTTTGATGTTATAACATCAGATTTGATGTTTTCAGATATTCTTTTGATGTTTGATGTGTATGCTACAAATTTGATGTTGAAAGCGATTTTTTGTGAGCATCAGTTTTCTTATTTTTCAAGATTTTTTGCGAGACAGTTGTTTGCAAGTTTACTGACCATCTTAAGTTCACATTGTCATATTTTTCGTTTCTGCCTTGTAGGATACGCTAGTGCAGGGGTCACCAACCTTCATGTAACTGAGAGCTACTTCTTGGATACCGATACACGCTAAGGGCTACTAGTTTGATACACACTTCTGAAACAAAAATTTTGCTCAATTTACCTTTAATTATGTTATCAATAATGATGTGAATCTATGTGACGATACTCATCATCTTAATGATATTTTCAAAACAGGCCCGCGGGCGACCAACGTGGTCTTTGCGGGCGACCTGGTGCCCACGGGCACCGTGTTGGTGACCCCTGCGCTAGTGTTTTCTATGCAAAGTAGGAAAGGGTACTGTGTCGAAACAATGGTGGTTTTAACAGTTGCACAAGCTTGCGAGATTGGACTGAGGCGTAGAGGCGTAGACTGCAAAACAGGGGTTCAGACGGTATAAGCCTATTTTGAAGGCCATGCGTTAAACTAACTAAAATGGTCAAAGCCACTCAAAGCACATAGAGAGATTCATGTATTTTAATTGGTTAACATGATAACTTACGTTGCCAGAAAATTAAATTGTTAAGCTCATTTCTGCATTTTTTGTGAGAACAAAGTAATGATTCATTGATGGTGAGAGTTCTTCTTATGACGAAGAGTTTAAAAAAGGAACTTACACTATACTTACGCTTAAAACAATTTGGCCAGGGCAACGAAATTTGAACTAAGCATTTCAGAATTAATAAGCCAAGCTTAGACATTGCAAATATAAAGGGTATGATACAGGTAAGATACATCTCAAAATGGCATCTCCATAAGAAGGGTTGCATACAAAATGATGTTCCACATTTGGGCTATTTAAAATTCAACTTTCAGCTTGGCACCTATTGACAGTGTAATAATAAGACAAAAGTAAAACTGTATGGTACTACAGTGTAGACTAAATTCTTGACGGCGGTTTTTAGTGTTAGCTCGATCTGCTGTGCATGAAGCAAAAGAGAAGGCGACAGTTTATTATAGCGAGTTAATGTGGGTTGTTTATAATCATGTACAACTTTAGGTGGAGTTCTAAGACTTTGCTGATTTCTTTGTCTATATATCATGGTAATATAGCCTGCATCTGCATGTCTTAGTTTCTGTCAAAATAAAAAAAATCATGCCCTGTTCATTAGTTGCAGGTTATACGAAGAAAGTTTTGATAAGAGTCTTATGTCTCTTTTGATGTTGATGCTTGAAATTTGATGCTGAAGTGTGAAAAATTTGATATTGAAGCAATTGAGTCCAGTGGTATTACTGATGACAGCCAGCAGAATCGTTGTGTTAATCATAGTGTTGGTATGAGGCAGGGTAATTAAATTGCCGACTCTGAACTAAAGCTTTACAAAGCACCGTGATATGACACATTCTATCAAACTGGTAGTGAGTCTTACTTGCAGTGATGACATTTGGTGACCAAATTGGTATGTATATTTATTCTAGACAGCGGAAAGTTAAAGTGAAAAATAATGAGTGAAATAAACATGGCGTCGTGCTTGTTTGCGCAAGAATTTTTCTGTTGTGTGTACTGCATAAGTCACTTTGTACCTCATTGGTAGGTGGTGATTTTTACTGTGTGTACCGGTTTTAATATTACATGAGGTTGAATATTCTCTCTGAGGTGATCTTGTTGCATGTGGAATTGGTACAAGGTGATTTTCGGTTTGATTGGTAGAAAGTGTATGGGCTCTCATTCAGAACGCGCCTTGAGCACATGCCTGTCTTGACGTTTTCTCAGCCTCGGATCAGGAACACCACAGAACATCATTTTGGAGTACACCTACTGTTGTGAATTGCGTCAGAATTGAAATCAGGGTTTTAAAAGTTGGGCTCAAGTTCGCGCTTGAGTTCAAATCTCAAGTCGACTTCTGGAAAATACCGTTACACCGAAAATTAAGCCTGACTTAAATGCTGCCCTACAATTTAATTTTAGCCCATGTAGTAACTAGTGGCGGAACTGACAGGACGGAAAGTGCTGCGTACGGAGTCCCAGGGCTCCGCGAGAGAAACCTCGGGGCTCCGCGAGCTATTCGTTTACTTATAAAAATATTAAAAGAAATTTATTGTGGGGCTCCATAAATTATGGTCAATCTTTTCATGGGCTCCATAACACCAAAAGTTTGAGAACCCCTGGTCTATTGGTCCTCCTACGGTGGACAATGGGCCCCCTTCAGCTAAGTTTTGCCCCCCCCCCTGGCCCAAACCTCTAGCTACACCACTGGTAGTGACAATGTTTCAGCAAACCTTAAAGTATGGCTACTTTACTTGCACTTAATCTTTGAAAATTATTTCACGCAAATGGTAATCGATCACAGCATCGTTATGTTAGTGAGTGACGTGTCACAATTTGAAGCGCCGTTCATTCCCACTGTGTGAACAGGTGAGCGCTCACTGGAGCAGATATCCAGGCTCCATGGCACGGCGTGCTAGAGATAGTGTGGCTCCACTGCGACGAAGCTCAGCAGGTTGGATGCCTGTGAGGATTGGAAGGTTGTCCGCTGGTGTAGGACGCAGGCATCCAGTCACAATTCGCAAGGCGTCGTTGA
>Ga0210059_1003628_pt1 | contig 24764 bp, 14 predicted proteins | sample Ectturendosymbi2_FD_188042 | JGI IMG/M metagenome (GOLD analysis project Ga0210059, IMG submission 188042) | Ecteinascidia turbinata endosymbiont from Florida, USA - Sample 2 (SPAdes) (version 2) | ecosystem: Host-associated > Tunicates > Ascidians > Unclassified | place: Key West, Florida...
CTATGCACTGAAGATGATAACAGTTGTTATCGAAACGTTTGCAAGATGTCAGTTGTATCGTTTGCTTTGGCCGTAGTATTTATTATAAGGCTATTTAGCACTTCCGCTTTTCGTGTACCAAAGTCTTTTCGGTATTTAAAAATATTATTTACACTGATGCACTTCAGTTTTTGTTGTATCTTGTTTTATTTTCTGTAGTTAAATATTCACACACAAAAATTAATAAATCCAAAGAATGCACACATAAAAATTAATAATCTAAAAGTGTTGTTTCATTTTAATGTAAGCTGAGTGCTTGGAATGGGTTGTTTTATTAAGATTTTGAGTGCTATAAACTAATTGCATTGTTAGAAGAGCAGCAGTGCTTGACTAGAATGTTATCCTGATGTTTAATTTTCAGCATAATTTTGCTGTTGTAAATGTACTGTGATGTGAAAGTGTAAATTTTACTGATGCTGCTCATTGAGAATGGAAGGATATATGACATGAAACTTTCCTTATAGCTGTTGATCATCAATGTCTTGGTATGTATTGTTGATTTTGTTTTGACTGTGCATTCTTCATTGACTACTGTTTGTTGTTGAATATGTTTATCTCTCTTTGTATGAAAATGACAAAATGCCTTTACAGCATTTTCCTTACATTTTTCTTTCAGTTATTGATTTTAGTAAACTTTAACAGTTTAGTTTCCAAGACAACCAGTTTCCAAGATAAAAGCAGTGAATGGCTATTGCTAGTTGATGCGGAAAATGCATTTAACAAACTCATTTTAATGTTGTATGATTGATTGGTTTGCTGCACCAAACTTAGAGAAACATTGCTATCATACCATTTAACTACCATAATAATACTGTATTCTTCATTTCCTTAGAATTGTCAGGACAAATCTGTGGTTTGACAGGTGCGTGATTCAGTTTAAGTGCCTTTTGCAACTTCATGTGACTGTCAAATGTAAAGCTTTTTTCATTCAGTTTCTTTGCAAGTCCTACCTATGTGTGTCAGTGTGGATATAAGAGCTGTCACAAAAAACTCAATATCTTCCACAAACTTGAGCTTTAGTAAAAAAAATCTGAAAACCAGTTTACATGGTGCTTGTACAGTCTTAGGTTTCATGCTATTACAGCATGCTTCTGACAATCTGCAAAATCGTGACATGTGTAGTCATGATATGATAAGAATAATTAGATGTGATGCAGTGAAACCATAATAAAACTCATAGAACCTGGTATAAGACATAAGTGAAACTCTCCCACATCCTTTTCATAGGGGTGCAAAATTTTCTGTGGTTGTTGGTAGCGTGCAGAAATTTTCAATAGCATGCACATATAAGCTTTGCCATACAGCGTTCACATGCATCTAATATAAAATGTATTTAAAAAAATAAAAAAACGTTTGCACACTCCAAGTTTTTGGTTGCACGAGTGGGTTGATTACATTTTTGCACCCCTGCTTTATCATCATCGCTTCCAAAGCATGATAGCGTTACATTGCAGAATTGTTTAAAGATGACACCGTGGACATTGTACGGTGCTGCCTGCTAGAAAATCAGTTACCTCAAAATAAGGCAGTTTATGTAGACAGCAAATTAGAGTTATGGGTTTTCTCTGGTATTGATTTTGTTTAGTGTTGCGTATGACCACTCCATCTAAATCATCTCTCTTGTATATGAAAACATTTCCCATTGTGTATCGTATTCCAAATTCCTTTTCATAAGCTACTTTATTACTGTAATTTCAAAAAATAAGTTTGGATTCAAGGTGACTTGGTCTTGAATAAAGGTTTGTGGTTCATACACCTACCGGTATATCTTTTTTGGAGGCTCTTTTGTTGATCGAAATCTAATTTTACTGTGTCCTCAACACTGCTTTTGCAAGCAAATCAGTGTGAGGCATTTGTTTGCAGAAGGATTTTGTTTTTTATGACAGTGAATATTGTTTCTGATACATTGATCTAGTTGGGCATTATTGTTGAGTCACACTTCTTTTAACAACAAAAGTTCAATGACTATGTTGCTTTTACATTTTTCCTAAATAGTTTGTGGTGATAGCTGCCAGGTGGGTTTTGTCCAACTACAATGTTGATAAACTTTCCACGTTTGCCTGGAGATTGAGGCTGAATGAACAACTGAACCAGATTGTTTCTTGACTGGTTTTTCCATTTTTTTGCCATTGCTGTTCTGGGGCCAAAATTCATCATGTACTTCTTAACCCTACTTTACCCTTATCATTCTGTATGTACTGGGTTCATTGAACTATCTTCATCACTTTTAGGTTTTGTTATTCCTTGATATGTTGATGTTTGTAGGTAGTCACATAATGATATGCTTGGAGGAGTAATATCGAAAGTTTTTGTATTCACCCCAAGGTTGTCTATTGGTTTCTTGTTTATTTTCATTTGCATTCACTTTTTGTACTCATTTCGGCATTGTCACCAATGGTCTTCGGCACCAATCTCTGCTTGTTTGTGCTGGGAGCCACGCGGCTTTTTTCGTAGTAAATGCTGCATTAATGGCGAGCCAATGACAGCACCGCGCATAAACCGTTTCTTTGCACCCACCCATGAGCACGAGGCTGGACAGGCCGCAAATACCATTTTCAAGTTCGGTATGACCTGGTCAAGGATCTAACCCAGCTTACCAGCTTTGGTAGCATATGTTCAACCAGCTGTACCACTTAGCCAGTTTGTTTTCCTGTATGGGGAACATTTTTCAAGTCGTTTGTCAAACCTAATAAAGCCCGCTATGGTTATGCTGGTTACAACTATTGCGTTCATTCCATTTTGTTAAAAGCAGATGCAATTCTTTACCGAAGTTTGTCTATTTTCAATCAGGTTCCATTCAAGGTCATGGTAAGATCGTCTATATGCGAGCGAGGTGCTTCATATGTTTTTGGTTGTTGGGGGGCAAAAAACAGCACCTGTTAAGTGCACATTTATAAAACCATACCTAAAAAAGTTCATCACCATCTCCAAATGCAGGCGCGGTCCTTCAGTGGCGACGAACCTTGTACAAACCGACATTTTCTTTGCCTAACTGTTTTGGCATGACAATTTTGAAGTTTTAAACCGACTGGTTCGTTAACTTTCGCCCGTCGAAGCTGACAATTGCCACCATTTCGAATTTGCCAGGTTTAAACTTTTTGTCTAAGGTTTACTGTTGTTCAATAGTGAAGTCTATCTGGTATTCCAAATCCCACATTTTTCCAGCAGTAATCTACTGATGATTTTGTTTATGAAAGGCTTGCAGATTATTCAAGTTGTAAGCAGCTTTGTCAGGACGTTGCGGAACTTTTAAACGATCGAAATACAGAAGTCAGAGATGGAGGCAATGTTACTCACGTAAGTTTTTGTGTTGCATTTATGTTTCTTCCGCAGTTTCATTTTTGTTGATTTATTAATTTTGGATATTGCCTTTAGTATTTTTCAACGCTGCTATCTTGCATGTCATTTGAGACGTTTCATCGACGCTTGCGCTTGTGCAATACATTTAAATTAAATATGCTTTTTACTCATTGTCTTGCTAGATCAACTTTTGACTTCAATTCATTCATCTGCTTTATTAATGTTTATATACTGTGCATGTTACATGCTTTGCTCTGAAAGCATGTCGTTTTCGTGAAGTAATGCAAAGTTTTCGTTCTTCTTTATTGTTATCGATTTTTCAACCTTTCCCTTGTGATTTTGTTAAACCTCTTTTATTTCAATATCTCATAGTTCAACACGTTGATCAACAAAGATTTACTGAACCTGAAAGCAATGACAGAAAAGTTGAAGCTTGACCTCATCAAATCTGCCAAATCGCGTTCAGCGTAAGTTTATCATTTTCACGGTATCCATGATGATTGAATGTCGTCTTAGATTGCTCTCAGTATCTTCTTCAAAAGTGAACACTTAGTATCTTCTTCAAAAGTGAACATGCTCCTTCATAGGTAGCAATCTTTGTCCTGCGGCTACGTGTTCATGGTCTTCATCGCTGCATGTCTTTTTATATAGGCTCACAATAAGTTGTGCACACCTAATCATGTTTTGATAGAGAGCATAAAGTTACCTGGGTTCGTTTCCCAGACAATGTCATGCTTCTCGCATGGATTTACATTGGTGGTCAATGTTAAGAGAAGCGTTGCAGACGTTGAAGCAGGCACACGATAATTTCATGGTCAAAGAATCGCGACAACACTCACTGTTAACTTGCGACTGCATTTTCTGGCACTGTAAAATCAAGTCACACCGTTGCATACAACGTCATGTCACCGTGACATTGTGTCAACTGGATCCAACTGGCATAAACAGCAATTATGACCGGAGTCGAACATAAATCGTATTTTTTTAAAACAAATCTTTGCTGTCATATGTTCTTGATGGCTAAAGTCATATTGACAAATGTCTTCTTTACAGTTTGATCATGTGTATGTCTTTTGCGGAATTAAAAACATTATTCTGAATTTGTTTGTTTTGAGTGTTTGCGGGCGCCTGTTATAACACATCGTTTTCTGATCGGCTTAGAAGTCCCATGTCGCCGAACCAAATAATTTTAAATTAATCAAATTCGATCTTCCGTTCATTTGTTAACGTGGCGGAGATTATCACAAAGAAGTTGCCAACAAAAATTACAGTTCAATCCAGTGTTTTCCAGCCGTTTTTATTACGTTGTTTAAATGGTTTTCTGATAAAAATCACATAAGCCCTTAACGTCGTTAGCATTGGCTACATTGTCTTGGTTTTACGCTATTTACGCAGCAAACACGCATTATTTTGAAGTAACAATTTATTCCTAAATGCACATTAGTGAACACACTTGCTGTTTAATACAACAAATCAGTTTCATTAATAAATCAGGTTTTAATATATTCCTCAATTTTATTTCGACACTTTGACTATGAACAATTAGTTTAGTTTTTTAAAGACATTTTTAACTCATTGCTTTTGTTCAGTTGCGAAATAAGCTTGCCTGATTGTAATTAACTTTGTTGATCATACTGGTGTGGCACAACAAGCTTAAAGATTTTCTGTGCTATTTAGAGCAGAGAAAATCGACGGAGAGGTCGAGATGTTATGACGACGTACTTTTCCGCTTGTTTTGTACGAGAACACGTGATTTTATGACTCAAGGATGTGGGAATTAAATAATGATACCGCTAATGACGACCTCTTTCGGTTGATTGTTAGTGCGTGTTGAAACCACAGTTGAATTAGTAAGTACTTCCCCAACATGGAGTATATTTCAAATCAGTGCCGCACACTCTAACTGGTCTGAAATGAAAATTCCTGTTGCAACGCCCTTAAAGTTAATCATTTGTATTTGTTGTCGGTTGTCTAAACTTTTTCGCACTTTTTATTTTAATTTTTGCAGAAAAATGCATTTGGCAGTTTAACCGAAACTCCTGGTTTGGTTGAGCTCACTGGAAAATTCGAGATTTCACCTTGGTTTTAATATATCCCTTTAATGTGCACTGCACCAACTGCAACACACTCTAGTGACAGTGACAGGTGAATCCAAGGTGTCTGTATCAATACCACCATCAGTATGGTTACATTGATGCTAAACGCTTGTTAATACATGGTTCAAGAACTGGCGAATAGTCTGCAACCTCGACTGCAACATGTTTTTTTTCCTCTCAAGATCTTTGAAGCGTTTCAAATCGCAGTCACCGTTATTTGGAAGTCAGAGTGGCACATCCGACCGACGGTCGCAAAATATCTGCTGCTGTACCATCCACAACTCTATTAAGCCAGTCTTCACTACGGTTTGGAACATCTCAGGGTTCCTACCGAGTATGGAAAGTATTTTCCTGGAAAAGTCAGGAAAAAAAATTTTGGTCTGTTTTTTGAAAAGGAAAATAATATTCCAGACTTGATCTTTTGACATGCATTTTCATAATATTTTATTCAAGATTGATAATTTTGCTTTCATCGTGTTAACTTTAGTGTTATAGTGCCTGTAGTTAACATGGGTGAGTCACTCGAAAAAGGTTAAGTCTGGAAAAAGCCCGGAAAGTTTATCTTCAAAATCGCGTGGGAACCCTGACATCTAGTCTTTGCTCTGACAGAGCTACTTGCAACAGACTTACGTCATGTCTGAATAGGGCCTAGGTCCTAGGGGTCGGCAGCCTGCGACTCTTTAGCTCCTCTAAAGTGGCTCTCTGGATTTGACAAAACTTGGAATTTGATTATGCATTTTTTGTTTATTGTTAGAATTAAGTTGATTGTAATTTAACCTATGCTGCTATATTAGGTCGCACGAAATGTAAAACGGCATCAACTTTTTGTGGCTCCTCACCGAGCATATCTGCTGGAAGATAAAGCAGAATGGCTCTTTTGCCCACCACTGGTTAGGACTTAATTTATCTTCGAGTACTGCCAGTAATCCATTGTTTGGAAACCCTGAAATTTAGTTTCGACCCCTTGCGCTTATTGCAAGCATTTGGTTTTCAGTCCAAGTCTGTAGCACGATCACTCGTCTTGGATGCACTTTATTCGGGCCACATGTATTGCTTCCGATACATTAGGTTGGGATTTGTAATTTTGTTTATTAGCGTGAAAAGGTACATTCTGCTTTTGTATTTAATATTCATATTTAACATTTACTGCACATTTGGCCGGTGAGACTAGGTGCCCGTTAAGGTAACGTAGTGCCTGGTGCTTCGCTTTCTTTTGAGGTATTTTATGGAATTTTGCATTTTTCACACTTTGCCAGTTTTGAATAGCTTGGAGACCGCGTTCTTGTCCACATTCCGTGGACTCAAAACAAGAATAGAATTTCTGGATCGGTCGCAAACGCTAGCCTCAAGCCTCTTTTGAATACGAGTCCGGCGGTTTCATACTGTGCACTCAATTCGAAGTCACCAATCTCACTTCATAAAGGGCATTTGTTTTAAGGCAACATGACCTGCTCGTTTCTAGCGTGGGCTGTTATTGTCGAAGTATATCTCGACAACCTCCAAACACCGCAGTATCTTGTTTTTCAGTGGCGTTCACCAAACGTGGGGCACCGGAGCCGTAACATTGTTTTTACTGGCGCGTTACCAGATCTGTAGTCTTCCCCAGGTGGAAAATTAAAAATCTACGTTTAATTAGTATCTCTGGGTCTAAATTGACACAGAACTCATGGAGAGATCGAGCGTCGCCAGAACCTGCTGGACACCCTCACAACTCGTGTACGAATACTCAACGATGCTGCAGAATCACGCGCTGGTGTGCGTAGCGTTCATCAATCGGAAAGGTGAGCGTCTGATTTGTGAAGAGTGATGCGATTGTTCAGATGCCTCCCGCTAACGGTTTGCTTTCGGTTGGTCATGAAACGTCTTGACTTGTCGCAAATTTTGAACAGACTACTGTTTATGAAAAACAGCATGCATGGAAATGGACCGTTTCCTCGTTTTTGTCCTGCTACGCTTGGTTTTGATTTTCGCTTAACCTGCGATGCTGCCAATGCCTTGTCGCCATCGCAGCATCCATTGTGAAAGTATCTGCGTGGCCCATGGCGCAGAGAAAGCTGAGATTGGTGCCCACAGACACTCCACACGGAATACGAACCGAGCATGATGAAACTTCTTATGTTTTGACAAGTCCGTTTTACTCAACATTTCCTTATCAACATATACTCATTGCAACGGATTAATGGCGATGCTATGGACTTGGCAATTGTCCAAAAGTATTTTGTAGCTGATGAGACGCTGCCTGATAGCTCCAGGTAACATTTTATCCATAACGCACCTTATAGTGCTTATGGGTGTCTTGTCGCTCCTTTTTGCCGAAAGCTTCATAAGAGTTGCAGTGGTGTCAACATTGTTTTGAAGGGCAGCTTTAAACGTGGCTAAGTGGTACAGTTGATTGAAAATGCGCCACCAAAGCCAGTAGGATAATGGGCTCGATTCCCGGTCGGGTCATACCGAACACTTGTAAAACGGTACTTGCGGCCCCTGTCCAGCCTCGTGCTCGGCGATAATTAAATGTGTGGGGGCAAGGAAACAGTTTACGCGCGGTGCTGCCATTGACTCGTCATTAATGCAGCGTGGCCGCCGGCGGAAGTGAGTGGAGATGAGCGCCCGCAGACCACTCGTGACACTCCGAAAGCAGTACAAAAAATGAGTATGAACGAAACTGAGCTCGAGAAACGCTATTTGCGACAGAATCCTTTCGAAAAACACCGCAAATGTTTTTGTGTGACAGCGAGTTGCTTTTGGCGACAAATGTAACCTTCGGCAACGCTTTTCAGATTTTCAACACAAACAGAAAGATTTTGGCAGTAACTAAATTTACTGGTTACGACTTTTTTACGCAGAATCTGTTTGTCTCACCTTCTACCGCTCCTTACGTCTCACTTAACAAATCCCACTCGCCGCCTGGATAAAATAGAATGGTTGCCTGAAGGTAATACCCTCGTTGAAATACCCTATCCCCAGTGCAATACATCTGAACAAGTGTTACTGCGTGATTCAGTTAAAAACGCGTGGGTTCCAAAGTCATCTCAAGAAAACAAAAGCGGGCGGAGCAGAGGCAAAAATAAATTTTCGATAAACTCGGTGCTTCATTTCATTTTCGTTTTTGCTTGCATAACACTTTGTGCCCTGTAGACACAATTCTTGAGTAGACTGAAAGCAAAGTTTCAGATGCTTGTGAAAAAATTGTTGTTTTTTGGGTTGTTTCATGACGAATATTTAAAATATTTCAGTGTGGGTGGAAACAAACTTTAACAAGACTGGTAATTGATATGAAGTAAAGAAAGAATGAACTTCTTTTAAATAACTATGTCCGTGGTTCCTAACCTTTTACATAACGTCCTCTGCCCATTTTCGAACTTTTCATTCTTCCCGTGTAACCAAAAAAGTTGTAGAAATGACTGAATTAAGTATGATTTAAGTGAACTTAGATAACAATGTGATTGTTTGACAAGGAGACTAAATTTGTGATGCCACATGCAAATATGAAATGGATATTTCTCTCCTGAAATCATGAAATTGTTCACCAGGGAGGAGTTCGAACCCGGTTGATAAACACTGAACTAGACAAAAAGTTGGTAGCACTCTGCCAGAAAAGTCGGCGAGGCTTTGTCTATGTATGGGATATCAGCAAACTTAGCGAATGCATTTTCTGTAACTTCTACCCGACTTTCGTTTCAGCGTTCCACCAGGTTGTTAATTTTTTAACTGCAGTCATACCTTGCTGGCCATGCTTTGGTTTGCGAGGCATATGCCACGATATGTAATTCTTAATTGGCAAAATGAAGAAGTGTTGCCTACTGTGGCTTAAATAAACGTTCAGGTTTGCTGTCTGCAAATGGGTTTTTAAATTTTTGCTCAGATTTATATTAAAAAACTAGGCTTAATTCGGTTTTCATTTCTGCGGTAGTGGCCTGGATTTTGCGTCTTTACTGTTTGTCAACACAACACACCAAAAAAGTAAGGATGTGTTTAGATTAAAACCCAAATAACAAGCTGGCTAAAGCTTGTTGCAGTAACTTTACGATGACACGCCAGAGCTTTCGCCCTATCTACCGGATCTTTTTTTAACATGGCAAACATAACACGGTATTGTATAGCGTTTCGCTGGAAATCATTATACCACTATGCACGCGACACTCTTTTACATTTTATTTCCTAGAGATGCTTTGTTATCTACTGGAGGTGGGGACAGTACTTACGTGAACCCGTGGTTTGTCAGTGAAGATCAGGCTGCGAATCTCACCACCGACGAGTTTCGGCGCATGCAAGAAGAAGTCATAAAAGGTACACCGATTCGTCGTGCGAAAGTTATGGAAAATATGCAACAGAACTGAACTTTTACCGTAGACATTGCAATCTGGGTCAACAAACGAATAAAAGCTCGGTGGTGTTATTTATTTTTTTAAGAGGAAACTGAAAACGCTTTAAATGTCGCTCGATTTTATCTGACGTAAAAAGAAAATTTCAGATGATTAAAAAAACTGCGAAGCGATCGAAATACTGCTGAACGTGTTCTTGCTTTGAATTCGGGTTCGACAAACTTTTCGGGCGAAAGTAACTCGTACGGATGCGTAGCGGCCAAGTTCGTTTCTCTGTGAAACAAAGTGACGTACGCTCTGCTCGGAGATAATTGTTTAGAAATTCTTCTTTGGTGAATGGTTAGTGTCAAGCTAAACACCGGCGAAGATCGCTTTTCGTTTAGTACTGTTTTCTTTCCCGAGTTTTGCGAGAAAATGAGCTTTATTTGAAACAAAAGCAGACACTAACTGTCAAGCAAACTTTTTTTGCCTGGATTCACTTCGTGATCGCCCTCCTTTGGCACCTCTCACGTTTCAGGCGAATGTCGTGAAAAAGAAGCCACCTTGTCGAAAATGTAACTCAAGGCGACCCTGCCCTTATTTTCACTTCGCCCGGTGTCAAGCGAAATTTCTGACCTATTATTGTTTGCCAAGTATTTTGCTTCTCAGAGTAAAGGAATAAAGTTTTTTTTTTGATGTGTTGTGTAAATTAAAATTTTTTGGTTAGATGTCAGATGCCCACAACAAGCTACAGTACGGGAATAACTACCACTGAAAAATATTGGACTTAGTCTTGAGACCTCAATTATTTTTCTTTTTCTAACCCTAACCCGACACACCTAAACACCAAACCGTAAACCCTAATGATCAGTTTTCTCGGCGTATTTAATATGTAGAATATTACTCTGTGCATGCGCACTTGGCGTGAAGTCAGAATTTTCGCTTGACAGGTTTTACTTGATTTTTGCGCTTTATTGTTTAGAACAGGACGCTGGACTCGACGCACTCGCTGAAGCTCTCAATCGTCAGAAAAACATTGGCCTCAGTATCGGGACGGAAGCTGCTAACCAGTCAGGTGAGTCGGAGGAGTCCGGGTGAGCGGCTTGTGTTCGTCGATCGTAGCAAGTCCGTTGTCATCGCCAATGGCATAAAAAAGAAATAGGAAAACTTTGCGTCAGCGAAGCTGCAAAGTCCATCGTACCGGTGACTTTAGTCTGATACCGAATCTTCTGTCAATCTAATAAAAATGCGTTGGTGGTTCGTGCTATGTTTGCTTGACGTGTCGTTCTTTTTGTTCCATTACCATGTAATTTACTTAAATACCAAACGAAGAAATTTTGGTAGTTTGTGATTTCGTAAACCCTCTGCATCTATATCTTGTGACCCATGTTGAACTGTGTGGTCAACAGCTTCTGATCCGGCTGTTTCTTGAAATCCCATCGCTTGTGTCAGGTGTTTGTTTTTGGTGCATTTTCAAACATCAATTGACTTTAGTTACAAAATTATTAAGTCTATTCATTTTCGAAATGAGTATCAATCTCGTACGACTTCTAATCGTTCAAAAGTGTGTTCAAACGAATTATCACAGCTCACTTGTAAGGAGTAAAGTCAATGTCAGAGTCGAAAAAAGTGTTGCTAAGTCATAGAAAATGTTCATTTGGCATGTACACTGCTCAAATTCAGAACTGATTAATTGTTGTTTTGGCTTTAGAAAAAGACTTTGTGTTGAATTGGCAATGTGGAAACTTCAAAACTACGTTCATCTTTTTTCCACAATCCAGTCATTAAAAAGAATGTCGTGCAAGAATGCACATCCATTACCCAGGGTAGTTGCAATAATAATAATAATGTAATTTTCCTACTTACAGCCACAGCCACTGCCGGATCCAGACTTGGAGTTGGTGGGAGGGGTAGTCGAAAATGAGAGTGCCAAAATGCATTAATGAAAGTCAACTTCAACGTTTGAAATCTTGAACACCGGCATACTTAAGTCTCACACGCAAAGCTTTGTTATTTTTTCTTTAAAAAACTAAAGAGCACAATAAGGCCATCCTCTTCGAACCGAGGTATCACCAAAACCGGTTCACACTAACGCACTATTACACTGTCTGCCCAGGTTTTATATTCTCTTGCCCTGCAATTTTACAAACACTGCCGTTATTCCCGTATGGTATGCTGTATAAAGCAGAGTTGTAAACGGACCTCATTTTGAAGCCCGAACCCGTCCCGAGCCCGAAATCACAAGCCCAAACTTTGCCCGAGTCCTATATTTATTTTTGGAGCCCGATTTAGGCCCGGAAGCCAAATTTCCCGAGTGAGTCAAGATATGCGAAACTGCGGGGTGTCAAGAAACGTAGTGTACGGGTATATCTGCAGGTACACGGTGTTATCACACCCAAAGTAACAACTACTGTACCTTGACCAGAACATTGGCTGAAACGAGCACAAACTTAGCTTATCAGTACTGCGGAATGCAATGTTTCTCAAGAAATAAAGAAACTGTCATGAAATTATCCACGATGGCGCTATAGGCATAAAAGAAACTATCTAGGATAGCGCTATGGGCATGAAAAGCTGGTTTTGTAGGCCATCGTTTCCAAGAATCGCGTGACCGATTGATCTCTTCGACAATTCCTTCGCGTGCTAATTTCCTCTCCGGTGTCGCCTTCTCAAAAAGAGTGTGGGCTATTCCAAGCAGAGAACAAAAGAACGCAGCCGTGCTTGCAAATCGAATTAACTGAAGAAAAATCACAGTCACTGCACTCACAGAAGTCGCCGCGGTGAGCACAACAAATGCACGTCACCAAAGAAAAAATCGTTACGCTGATTGTTCCAAAAAAAGTTTTGTATGCAGGCCGGAAATCGGCCCGATACATTTTGACAAACTTAAACCCGAACCCAGCCCGGTACGACTTGCAACTCTGGTATAAAGAGGCGCTAATTCAGGGCATTGCGGTCGCTTTTAGCAGGCAGGAAATTGCACCGAACTTTCCCCTGGTGCGGCCATTTCATGGAATCGTGATTAATAGGGCCATTTAAAGTGATAAAAGTCGTATTTTTTCTGTGCTTCAGGAAGCTATGAAACGAATTTTAAAACAAAAATCGCACTCCTGCGATGTCTATAACAAGAGTTATAAAGTCATAAAAAGTCATATTTTCCATGTTAGGTCATAAAGTCATATTTTGCATATTTTTAACCTAATTCAATAAGGAAACCGTTGAAACCCATCTCAAAATGTCAGGTGATACTATTATATTGCTAAGTCTAAGCTGCATCCTACAAATTGAACCGACTTGGTCACCCTGCGAATGTTGGTAAAGACGTTGGTGAACCAAGTTGTTTGGATGAAATGTAATGCAGTGCCTAAAATGCATGTTCTTGCTGACCCAAAGAAACAAGCCAATCTCCATGCATGCTTGCAATTTGTTTCAAAGTTCAAACCACACTATATGTTTTGCTCATGTTTTGAGCTGTTTATTTTAGTGGGACTTCAACAAACCATGGGGCTACCATCCCTTTTGCCTATTTTCGCTGGTAATGCTTCTTTTTACAGTAGTTCTATATGTTGTAGCTCAGTCATTTTTGTTTGGTCATATAAAGTCATATTTTCTGAAAAATAAAGTAAAATAACCAAATTTTTAGGTCATAAAATGGCCCTAACGATTAAACTTTACCCAGCCGTGTTTCCTAATGCTGTTCCTGTGTGCTGCGGATATCCACATCAAACATCCACTTTTGGCTGAAAAAGGAAAAATCAGTTTCGAAGTTGTTTGAGAAAGTTTTCTGTCATCTCTAAGTCCCAGGCGTACTTAGGAATTTAGCTGTCAGGAAATATACAGTAATAACTACTAGAGTGTGCAAACAAGAAACAGCGTTAAATATACCTCATTGCGTCTGGAGACGAAAATCAAGGAGCCTTTGACACCTAAAATCAAGTTAAAGATAAATAAAAGCAGTTTTTTAAAGGCGTTTTAGGGACCCGATTCGGGTCCCTATAATCAGAGAAAATTATCATCGGGTCCCTAGAATCAGAAAAATCGGGTCCCTAGAATCAGAGAAACCGGGTCCCTACAAGTCAATACCGGGTATCTAATATTTTCCTTAAAAAAAACCTGAATAAAAGTATAAAATGTTGGGCAAAAATTTCCAAAAACATTTTGAATTTTGTTGAAAATAATATAACGACACCATTTGCCATTATCAAAAGTGCTTGCATCTTTAAAATGAGACTTGTGGATTGTAGCATCGACGTAAAATCAGCTCCACCGCTCCCTTTATATCTGTAAGCAATTACTTCACATCAGTTTTCTCAGCCGGGGCCACCCAGGGGGAGTCACGAGCAGACCCGTCTAGCGTGGAGAAATAATTTATTGAAGGGCAGAGGGCCATGGGTGTTAAGGGTTTTGGTGGGGGAGCCACGAACCATGAAAAGTTGAGTGTGGGATTGTTTTAAATACCGAAAACGTTTGTTATCGTTCGATTGTATTATTACTGTCAACAACAAAACTTTGTGTGGACAAAAGTGGGAGCCCTAGGATTGCCTAAAAATGGTGAAAACTGGTAGGTATTGGAAAACGGTACCAGTTTTACCGACGGCAACGGGCGATTACACCAAGGGGTACGAATGCATGATATAACTCGGTTTGAGGAGCGTTTTTGGTTGCTTAGAAACCGTAACAACATTTTAATTATCACGTACAATTTAACACCTGGCCGAAAATCCGGACATTGGCAGAACTTGAAGCAAACTCTTCACACTCCCTTAACGAAAAATCTTCATGTTATTCAAGGATTCCCCGTTTATTGCTGTTTGAAGGACCTTTCGCGTCTGTTGTTTTTTCTGTGATTCAGCAGGTTCGACTGTCACTCAACCGGGCCTAAATTTTGACCAAGCGTAACAAAGCCAACCGGAGGTCGACACACACACGACAATACCCCGTTTGCCGACTTCGTTGTGCACGGGATACAGTTTCAGTCCTAAAACAACGCTGCTGTCTTTACTCAGAATTAGACGTCTCTTCGTCGCTGGTTTCCAGGAAAAAAAGCGGGGTCACGACTGTTCACCCAAAGTGCACTCTTACTCCCATATCACTCCCAAATCACAGAATCTTCAATTTATAGCTTCAACACCACTGTTCTCTGTTCACGCTTTGCAGTACAACAAATAAATTTTTTTAAAAGGTTTAAAGACTCAACCAATTCCTCCAACAAAAATATACCAAAACTATACCAAAATTTTTATATATACCAAAGCAAAAACTCATATACCAAACGCACTGAAAGTATACCAAATTTTCGAATTTGTTATATATATGTATATACCAGTTGGCAACACTGGTACTGTGTATGGAAACGCTGTAGAGTTGAAGAGGTAGAGGAGTTTTATTGAAGAAATGCTTTGCTTTAATCTTTTTCTTATCAAGCTGTCCATGAAGGCCTATAAACATTTTTCTTCTTACACTCGCGGATTTCGTACGAAAATCCGTCTCGGTGTGACGATAGTACTAACGATAGTACTGCGACGATAGTACTGGTTTGCTGTTTATGAGCATGAGGGGGCAAATACATTTAATACTACGCATTATCAAAAATCATAAAAATGTCCGACTCACGTGAATCTCTTCAATGACTAAGTTTTAAAATATGCGAAAGCAAGTCAAACCTGGACTTTCTCTTTTAGTTTCATGATAACATTCACAGCACTAGTTTTAATCTAAGCTAAGCTTTACTTCCAAAATTTTGTTTGTTTCGTTTCTTACATCAAATGTTCTACATCCATCCGGACGACACGATCCCTGCGCAGGGGTTGTAACCAGGCCCGTAGCCACGGGGGGCATTCGGGGACAAGTCCCCTCCAAATTTATTTTGTGCCCCCCAAATTTTATTGAACCCGGAAAAATTTGTTTTAATACATGCAATAAGAACAAAAATGTTGCCCCTCTAAAATGTATTTTCCCCCAAACCTTAAAACCTGGCTACGGGCCTGGGTGTAACGGCACGTCCATCACATATACTGGTGATGGCAAAGCATATTCTGTACCATTGCCCGATATACTGTCTTCCAAATGGCATTCGGTGGAATCGATGTACTGGATAGTGCCACTTGCTGTAGCAGCCCCTTTGATATCTCGTTCCTGCTTCTTCAGACGCTTGAAGCTTGCTTGTATGATTACTGGCACTGAGATCTGGGTGCCAATACTTCTTCCACGCATCATATGGTTCAACATCGTAGTATGGTCACGTGCTACGTTGTAATTACGCAGCTATAACTAAGAGTGCAAATGGGTTTGTCGATTGGTTAGGACAGTCCGTTTGATGGTTAAAGACAATCAGTTTTGTCACGATGAATCTGTGGTGATGAAAACTGGAAATGTTTTAGCGTTGCATGTTTTGTACGTATGCAAAGGTGGCTCTAAAACTTGCTGGTGTCTGAAGGATTTCGCGCTAAAAGCATGGCTCTAATTTGTTATTATTTAAAAAAGCTTGGCTGCTTTACATAAGGTTAAAAGTATAGGTTCTTAAAGCTGAGTGCATCTAATGTTACGTGCATCTGTGCATGTTTTCTTTTTTTTCATAGTAAGAAGCCTTTGTTGATGTGTAAAGGTGGTTGGGTATTGAATACCAACTTGCGTTTCACTTTGTTTTCGTGTGAAAGTCGTTTTACTGCAAAATTTTTGTTGTAAAGCATTTAGAGAAGCGGCTGTCAGGGAAATGTTTTTAATCTTCGTGTTAGAGGTTTTGCCTTGTCTCTCTTTGTTAGTTAGAAATTTTGTCATTTTTGATTCTATATACTAACGGAAAGGTGTATTTCACCGTAATTTTGTGTGAGAGCATCCTACCCCACGTTCGTGGGGCAACATCAGCATATTGACTACTGCTTATCTCAGCGTAAATCTCAGAGAAAAGCACAGATATCCAGATGCAGGTTTTGGTAGGTTTCTTGCAAAGTTATTAGACTACAAAAACCTCGTTTGAAATACTTTTTACCGGTAGATACATTCATTAAACGGGAAGCAACTTTTCCACATTTTTTCAAAAAAAGTTAGTGTACTAATTCTGGAGACAAAAGGGTCTCAAGGAAGATTTCGTTCATATTGTATCTTTGAAAGAACTTACAAAGTTCCTAAGCCTATTTTGACCGCCATATAAAACTTGAACGCCGGTCTTGTATTTTAGATCTTAATAGCGATCATTTGTAGCGGCTTGGCTTTGGCAAAGGATGTGGTCACGCGTGTTTCTCGCATACATCCAAACATAAATACAGCCCAGTTACAATAAACGCAACTGAGGCTTGCTGCACGTGTGGCAAGGCTTTGTTGCGTCACTACCTGCTGTACGGTCAGCCTGACCTCGACCTTGTTTACGGCCTACCCGTCGATATCGCTTGTAACGCGTGGAAGGCCTGACTTTCATAATGCGCTTGTTGCGTAAGCCGCTCTGCATAAATTCAAGCCATAATTCGTTTTTGGAATTAGTTCTGGTTGTTGTTGCCGCTTTTCAGCTGTTGCCGATGTTTTAAGGAAAAATATGTGCAAACCCAACAAACGCTGTTTTCATGAAAACACAAAATGGCATGCTTTGTCCTGGTAACTCTCAACCTTTTGATGGGAAGAAATGTTCGTTAACACTGAACGATTGCACTGTTCTCGCTTTGCTCTTTTGGCGGTGACCTCGGTGGGGGGAAGCTGCGGATATTGAAAACTTACCACGAAGGGCCCGACTGACACCGTGTTTTGGGAGACTATGCGATTATTGTACTTCTGCGAGGCATTAGAAATACACTGACTACCTGATCGGTGTTCGCTCTTTGCTACCCTCGGCTGTGACATGACAACGTAGCATGAAGATGCGCTCGGTTCCCATAAAAAAACTTGGCTATAATTCGAGTCTTCCCTACTTTGATCCAGACTCGTGCCGTAGATCAGCGACCAGACGAGTCCCTCGTGTTTTACGAAGTAGCATAAAACTAGATGGGCTTTTCTGTTTTCTCCAGCTTTGGTGAATCGAAACTTTGTTTGTTCCCAAGGACGAGTGCACCAGCTAAATTATTAAACGGCAGCGTGTTATTTACCTTTATTGTTTGTTTGCAACTTCCGGAACATGCGGATAGTTTGCTCGAATCTACAATACAAGCTGAAATTATCATACGCTTTTTCTATTCATTTCGCCCGAGTGCTTTCTAAAACGCTGTTGCACTTTATCGACCATATCGTAGTCCTTTTTTCGAAGAATTAATCGACGACATAACTGTGCGGATGACTTCCACTGAATCCCGCATTCAGAAACAAAGTGACGGAATCGCGAGAATCAGCAAAAAGTCTTCTACGTGTGGTGAGCATGACGTTTCATAGTTTCATGCACGTTCTGTTGCATCATAAACACTGTACCAGCAACAAACACTCCAGCGTTCTCGTCAAGCCCTATGCACTTCTCCCGTAACCTTGTAATCTTTCAAGAACCTCCGGTCACGTGAGGTTTCTCGAAGCGTTTGGAGCGATGCAGAATTTTTTTCGAGCGTCATGAATGCTACCAATCACAGGACCGGCCGATACGCAGTAACATAATGTTGTAAGCCGAATCGCCAGTGATGAACAAGTTTAGGACATAACGTGATCAGATCAAATTTCATTGACATATTTAGTGAACGTTGACTTTCCAACCATCAGACAATTGTTGGCAAATGTCATTTTTTGGATATTGGAATATCAATATCTAAAAAAAACGCAACAAAAACTTAGCGTTTTATCGGTAAACATGGTTCATTCTCATCAACAAAGTTTCATCCCGAAGTACCATTGCCAGGTCTTGGGCATGTGCGATGGTGCTCACCAATATCCAGCCATTTGATAACGTACTATCAGCTTAGAATGTCTAAGTTAATGCAAAGTCAACTACTTTCTTAATACTTCGTTAAAGCGCTGGCGTTATGAAACGCGACACATAATCGAGAGGAGGTTTCTGTCATAAGGGAACTGACCAGCGTTCGTTCCGTTGTACGTCACAAAGCTTTGCATACCGATTTTGTCCAAATGCGTTAAAGACGTTTGTTCTAAAACGTCTTTTTGTCCAAGATGGTGAACCGGGAATGCATGACGTTGACGCAAGCGTCTCACCAATTTCGCAGGCTAAGTTGTAACCAGGGGCGTACCGAGATTATATGGCGCCCGGGGCAAGAAACAAGTTTTGCACCCCCATGTTCGCACCTAAGGTCTTTTGGAAGTAAATGTACTGTATTGAAAAAAGTACTTGCGACATTATTGGGACTTTTCGGCGCCCTGGGCATTGTAACCCCCTTGCCACTCCTGGTTGCAACGCATCTGACAAGTAGATCAGTGGCTATATCAGTGCATAGGGAATTTTCGTAAAAAAAACTGAGCTTATCTGTCCCCTAAGAATATTATTTCTATTCGACGATGGCAGTGTAACGTAAAGACCAATCATTGTTCTACTCTATAGCAAAAACTTTAACATTTCTAACATTCTTTCGTTTGTTTTTAGTACTGTGGACGGTCATTATTTGTTTGGGAATCGCCATCATCGTCATTGCCTGTATTCCCAAATCAAAGTGACGTTGGCTCTGCCTAACCAATGACCTCATCGTCGACGCTCGACTGCGTCAACCACGTGCACTTACGTCGTTGCTGGAGCGTCGCTGTGGAAACTATTGTTGAACTCGATTATCATCCTCTATCGCGCATTGACAGCGAATACTCGGCCGATCAGGAGTGACAGACTGCTTTATCGCTTATTTTCCAGCTTTGCGCTCAGATACTTGCAAAGAAAACGCTTGAGCCTTCTTTACTCTTTCAATGAACCATAGGTATGCAGCTACTCAACTTAAAGATGCATCCGTCAATTCGAGTTGGTGAAAAATTGACCGCTATGCAACTCCTCACGAAGTTTGAACTCGCACAGTCCAAATGACGAATTGCAGCTCCCTGATGCTTTTCTTTTAACGGATGTTATTATTACGAAAGCGGATTGAACGTAATTTGTTTGCTCCTCCAGGTACTGGTTCCGCTGCTTTAGAAAATGCGAAGTGACGAAGACAGTTTATTGGAATAATGTCTAGAAGCGTGTAAGCTTTCATCAAATATTCAAAAATGAATTGATGCTTGTTTTTCTTCTTCAGACTGTTTTTCTTTTGTTGGGGTCTTCAGTGAAAACTGTTCCTCATTGCGTTTTGAAGCCTACCGCAGTTACACATCGGAACAGGTGCTTGTCTGGCAAAGTTGCCGACGAATCGACAAACCGAAGTCGCTGCAACGTCACGTGTCGAAATGAACCGCGAAATTTTTCGGCGCCTCTTGTGGCGCTGAAAACAGCAGCTTGTTCACGGCGGCAAATGGTTCGGCCGAACTGCGATTTGGGTTGTGTTGCCAGATTTTGGGGGGTATCAGTCTGCGTGCGATCAAGAGAAAGCTTGTCTGTCGCGTTGCGTATGATCAGTGGCAAGAAATATTTCTCCAGATCGCGGTGACAGCTGCTGTTCGTCTGAATTTTCTCTGGCAGCGCTGGAATGTTGGAAGGCGCGCCCTTACAGGAAAAGCTGTGTCCAACGAGTGTGGATTGTTTTGTTGACCTTCCAACCTGACGACCTGCACGTCGCATGTTCGCAGCGCTGTTAACTCACGTCGGGGATTCGTTTTGAGTTACGAACTCGCGGCTTGTGGGCGTCATCAGGACTCTCGCACCCCTTCCCCAGTGGTTATTGGGTTTAAGAACTACCGACTCACGACAGGGGGACTTCGAAGAGCTGATGATGACTTGTGTTGTTGTGTGATGTACCGTGTTTAAAAGTGCGTTGCATGCATTTTTCGTATGCCCCTAAAACTCTGTTCTCTTAAACCCATGTTAAAAACTCTGTGTATCAAATGTGCATTTCTTTTTCTGTAGTACATTATCTGCCCATCTTTAGAAACATCGTAAACATTAACATGCTATATTGAGTTACTTCTGATCTCATGCAGCAGAGAAATAACTGGAATTGTGCATTTGGACCTTGCGTTACTGCAGAGCGCTACAGCAATATTTTGTTGGTCTTTGTTAGCGCCCCATGTTTCTTGTTACCAGTGTTGCATTGCCTTAATTTATACTTTTCGTTTTTTTTGAAACCTTGAAAAAATTTTTTCGCTTTGCCATGTATTCGATGCGGTAGCAATCATTTTTTATTGCATTGTTTTTAACTTTTTTTGTGTGGTGTTTACGTTCTCCATATAGGTTTAAATGCCTTTCGCAGCAATTGCCGCCAAAATTGTCTGTGGCCAGTGAAGGTTTTGTTTTGTGCGAAGGCGTGAAATGACAGTTGCTGCCGCAGCAGTCTTGAATACAGTGCAATCACCTGATTTCTTGTGGTTTGTTTGCACACGACTGAGGTAAGTTCGTCCAACCAATTCATTGCGGTCTACTGGTGGTCGACCGCGAGGGTGTAAGAAAAAATGGAGAAAAACATTTTTCTGAAGTTACTTCTAATTCAGCGGTGGCCAACCTGTGGGCGCATTAGAGTGGCGCATTGCATCCCCTGTGACCGTGATGAAGCAAGATCTCTAATATTTTCATCGATTTTTTGTTTCATACAAATCCACTATGGGTAACCTGTTATCTTGAAACAAGCTGTTCATGGTTTTCTGGAAGAGACAAACGAGCTACCTGAGGAAAGAGCTCTTATATGTGATACTGGCCATTTGATCTGGTGTTTTTAGTTAATGTTACTAATTATCTCAACTACCTGAATATGAAACTGCAGGTGAAGAACAAAGTGTTTCCTGACTGATTAAATGATAACATTGCATTTAAGATGAAGTGTTAACCGCGCAGTTAGAAAATGAGGATATGAACCAGTTTCCGTGTTTAAAGTAGCAGATCGAATTTGCTGCTGATAATTGCAATTTGAAAAAATGCACTGAAAAGATCAAACTTTTGTGATTTTGCTAAGAAAGACAGCATTTTGGCATTTGTAGATCCATCCTCACTTATTGAACAAGATATAAAGTTAATTCCAAGTAACGTACAAATAGACTCATTGACTTTGAAACAGATTCAAAATTGAAAACGATATTTGATGAGCTTTCTTCAGTCCCAGGTGCTTCAGACGTGATTAATTTCTGGCGATGCTTACCCTGTGAAAATTTCCAAGAACTAAGGAAATTCGCTTAATGTTATACTGCATATGTCGTTTTAAACGAGGTCGCACCTGACTGATTCAAATTTGAAGGTTTTTCTGCTGTTCTAAATTTAACCCCATGCATTGAAAAACTGGTGGAATCAAAACAATCTCTGAAGTCTCATTAAAAAGTAAATGCGAAGTTGCTGCTTTACCATGTATGCCATTTGCGTTTAACAATATTACCTGGTAAGTCACTAATCATGTGAAATAACATCGTTACACGATGTTATGGCGCAATGGTACTCTCGTTTAAAAGGATTGGCGTATGGTGTTGCAAAGTTTGGTCACCCCAGTTCTAATTAATGGCCTACAGGGGTGGCCAACCATTTGTGTGGTTTTGTGATGTTGAAACTGACAGATAGGTCTTGGGAGGTTGACAGTTAAAGTAGATCTTTAGTCAAAAACAGCTGGGCACCCCAGTCCTAAGGAATAAGATTCGCATGCAGCAGCGTGGTCGGAATTTTTGTTTGGTCGGCAAATGTTGGTATTTCTTACTCAAAAATTGAAAAAGCTTCCTTCCACAAAAAGATTGACCATTGGAATTTGAGCATGTTGTTTATAGCTTCTGCGTATAGAAACTTATGTGTCATGATTTGTCAGATAAGTTTGTGATGAATCTTATGAATCAATTTTAGAACTATAGCATGGTGTTTGCTTTCAGTGCTGGTGAAGTAAACTCACTGCTGTAATGGGTGTCTGGGTGACGACGCAGCGAATGACGAAAGGCGCTTATGTTTATTCTGCAATTTATGCGATGGCCCTTCGCTTTCAGGTATCATGATAATAAACTTTTGCACGGTATGTAAAAATATTGCAACGCCAGTTCTAAAAAGGAAAATATTGCTAAACGTTATCAAAATTATTAATTACAGTCATGGGCGTATCGATGTCTTTTTTAAGGGGGAATTGGGGTATTGCAGTAAAAACCGTTTTGAAAGTCATGCTGAGTCACTGGTGTAGGAGGTGGGGGTGCAGGGGGTGAAGGCGCACCACCAAAATTTTGATTTGGTGAAAAACCAGGAAAATCCGTAGAAATCTGTGTAAAATCTCTGAAAACCTTCACAAAATCCTTGAAAATCTGAGCGAACTTTCTGAAAATATGAGCAAACTTTGATTACAATGGCGCCCAAAGTCATATGAAGAGCTGTTTTTGGAGGTAACTTTTTTTGGATTTTTTTACGGGCAGGTTTGGGTCGGGAGAATCCGGGCAAAAATCCTTCGCACCCCCAAAAATTTGCCTGCTCCTACACCTATGTGCTCAGTGACTTGGTTTGCTGGATTTCATTACTTGATTTTTCAAACTTTAAATTTGCTTGCAGTGCTTGCACAGAATTCTAACTGCTACATATACAAGCTAGACATTCAATTGCTCATCTCTCGCCGACTACGGAGGTACGACTAATAGAAGCTTTTTAAATAGTGATGTTTTTTCCTTTCGGTAACCCAACCTCAGTCACACAATGCTATCATCTAAACTAGACGACTATATCGTTCAGAAAGCTTTGGAAAGCAATTCGAAAACCTGCCCAGATTTCTTGGCACACCAACTTTTTCTGAATTTCTTGGCACATTATGCTTTTCCATCTACCATTTTTAGCGCAATGGCACCTCATAAAAATATGCTTTGCTAGATTGTGTTGCTTACTGCAAAAGCAGGGTGCGAAACAATACAAAACAAACGCTGTCTGCATGGCCGTCCGCACGGGGCGCAAAACGGGCATTTGCCTCCCCCCCTGGAAATTGGGACTAGAGCCAAAATTTCCAGAAAGCCTGAAGTCAGCAGCTTGGTTCCGATTATTTCACTCACGGCCTACTTAAAGATATCTTAAGTAGGCCGTGTTTCACTTAATTCTTGCAACGACAGATTTTTGGCGGTGTGGCACTCACGCTGGCGCTGCACATTGCACAAGAGTCAGGTTAACTGTTCTGATATCAATATCATGCAGTGATTACGTCCGCTCCTTTACCTGCAAAGGCAGGATTCGAAACTTGGGAGCGGATTATTCTACTATTAGTCTTTATTTCGTAACAATAACATGGGAACAAATCTTCAAAAGTTCACTTGAACTTTCCGCCTGTGTTGCCATTTTAGCTGATGATTCGTTGCTAATCTAGCAGGATTTTCTCACTGTTAGCTGTAAAATTTTCAATCCAACGGTTAGCTGATTTTCTAACATGATTTACAAAACCGTTTGTCAGTCTTAACAGGTAACAAATTCCTGAAAAAAATTTGTTTCAACAGTTGTTGGAGATGAAAACTTCTACAACTTTTTCATCAAAAAATACTTTATCTTCTTGATGAAGCTTTAAATTGGCCAACACCAAGACCAGGCATATGGGCGTCCGCAAGGGGGGGCAAAACGGGGATTTCTCCCTGGAAATTGGGACTAAGAAGCAAAAATTTCCTGAAAACGCGAAATCAAAAGTTTAATTGCGATTAGTTGGGTTAAGCCTTGCTGGTGTAGCACTCACACTGCACAGGAGCTAGGTTCACTGTTGTGGTGTCATGCTGTTGTCACTGTTGTGGTATCAGTGATGAGCTTGCAGTTCACTCATGTCCGCTCCTTTGCCTGCAGATGCAAGTTGCGAAACTTGCCAGTGGATTGTTCTAGTATTGGGCCTTATTGCGTATAACAATAACATCGCCTCAAATCTTCAAAGGTTTACTTCAAGTTATGGTAGGAGGCGTTTTGCCGCATGTAACTATTGAACGTAGACAAAGGCGCAGCCAGGGAGGGTGCTGAAGGGGCTCAAGCACCCCCCTTAGCGATCAGAATATTGATGTTTATTTCTTAGTTTTTCACCAACATTGTACTGTAAGTCGAGATCAGGTGCATTGCAAAATGTTCTTTGGCAGTACC
>Ga0210059_1003629_pt1 | contig 24762 bp, 6 predicted proteins | sample Ectturendosymbi2_FD_188042 | JGI IMG/M metagenome (GOLD analysis project Ga0210059, IMG submission 188042) | Ecteinascidia turbinata endosymbiont from Florida, USA - Sample 2 (SPAdes) (version 2) | ecosystem: Host-associated > Tunicates > Ascidians > Unclassified | place: Key West, Florida...
CCCCCCCCCCCCCAGAAAAATGCCGTCCCGTACGCCTACGCGTATAATACGCGTGGCGCGTATACCAACTTTGGCAGTCCTGCCTTATGACGCAATGATTTATTATCCTAAGCTAAAATCTAATTACTTTCACAATTGTTGAGAGACATGACGCTACTTAACAAGTTCACAGGTTCATTCGGGGCTGTCTGCAGGACCGATGTTCAAATGACCTAGATACCGCATGCGCATCGGAAACCAAAGTAAGACAAGCGGATGAAATACCTTAATTTTTTAGACCTTGGAGTACTAACTTGTCAGTGAGTGTCGGCCAGACCACACGCTAAACAACCAACTACTTTTATGTTAACGAAGGAATTTCAATGAGTGAGCACAGAGCGCCTGCTTATTAGTTCCAAATGGCGATGGTATCTTTTACAGCGTATTGTTCACATATTACACTTTTTTCCGACTTAGGGATTGGGGGCCCCTAAATCTTGGGGGCCCCTGGCTGTAGCCCAGTCAGCACCCCCCTTAATCCTCCACTGTCTCTTTCTCTTGACGAACTCCTTTTCCGCTTGCGTTGTACAACTACAAACTTATCCATTTTTCCTTGCACTCTTCTGACTATCACGGTATCCGAAATTCGAACTACAGGACGAACAACTCCAATCGCAACGCATTGCGCAACACGTGCAGAGTTTCTACGTCATAGCATGTATGAAGCGGTTTCTCTCAATGCCATTATGACTAATGAATCCCAACGTCTTTATAAAAAAGCGACATTTAGCGAGGGTTTCCTATAGTCTTAGCACGATTTGCTTATTGCAATTGAGTGTAACACTCGTAACGTAACAAGGTAACAGATCACTACACCGCTAATTATAATCGAAATCTTTATATAGCTATGTATGGATGTGCGGAATTGTTTTGTGTTTTAACAAATGTCAGCAACAAATTTGTGTTTAGGCGATTTTCGTTAAGGGGGGGGCTCTAGCCCTCAGTCCCCCCCTGCTCGGGCTCAACCATTAGAGCCGAGCTGTCCTATGCAATTAAATATTTTTTAAAAGATAATTAATATCGGACTGAATGTTTTTTGAAGCAATGGATTTGTATAGAACATTGGATTTGAATTCCAATCCAATGGACAGTTCCCTTTCGAGAATAATTTCAAACGAACGATAAATTGACCAGCAACTCGGGCTAACATGAATGCACCTAATACGTAGCAGGACTGTGGAGCCGGAATTGAAGCAATTTTTTATGGCTGGAGCTGGAGCCAAAAACTTTTAGATGGTGGAACCGAAGCCTGAAATTTGGGTTCCGGATCCACAGCGATAGTTTGTGGGACAAGCGAATTATACAAATAATACAATTTTTTTCTGATTTTTGGGACCACATTGCTCTGGAGTAGGAACCGGAGCCAAAAGCTTCTAGAATCTAGATGTTGGAGTCAGAGCCAAAAAAGTTAGATGTCTGGAGCCGGAGCCTGAAATTTGAGTACCGGCTCCACAGCCTTGGCACGCAGAGGACTTACTGGCGTTATCATTGCTCTGTGAAGTACGTTACTCAACAGTGGAGAAGTTATCACGCGAACTCCTTATTTATTGTTACGTAACTAGCAGAGCCGTGTGAAAGGCAGTTGGATCCCCCCAAAAAAATCCAGATGGGGCCCTTTAATATCAGCAAGCATTTAGGCAGATGCGTGCTTTTTCGAGCCAGCTGCAAATTAGTCCCTTGAGCAGCGCTATGTCAAAACCTAACGAAGCTAAACTAATAATGTGCAACTAAGGAGAAAATAACTTTAATGAACTGTCAATGCAAAATAAGTGAAAACAAACTTTATCACTTGTTAGTTGTTATCATCAGTGAAGCGAAACAAATATCTCTTCTTGTGATGTGATAGGAAATTATTCATGATGTAATTTACCTGTTTGATGTAGTTGCCGTACTTGTATCAGTTATAGTGTACGACAGGGGTGTCCAAACTGCGGCCAGCGGGCCAAATGCAATACAACAAAGTGGATTTTTATGCCGGTCACTAGTACTATAGACAGCCTGTGTGAAACGAAGGCGCGGCTCGCGGTCTAATTTGTTTGACTGCGTTTGGTCCTTCAGTAATAAAGGTTGCACACCCCTGGTATACGACAATATGTAAAACCGGCAGTCTCATTAATGTTTGTGATTTGCATCCTGACGATCACAGAGCACCTGGTGATCGCTGTACAGCCTCATCATTTTAATAGCCAGTCTCAGTGTAATCAACTTGGTGCTTTCACCAAAAGCTGATAGGTGGAAGCAGTGCGTAGAACTAACTGATTCCCAACACTCCCTCTGCCTTCACTTCTAATAAGAACGAGTTTATTGGAATCTGACACCATCCATCTTCATCATGACATATAGCAAGTGAGATAAAATCTGAAGAGGCTTTTTAAGATCGAGCAAGTGAGCGTTAAACTTATCGAGATTATCCCCGGTTTTCTGGTGGATACTTTAAATTAGGCTGTCTTAACACAGTCTTCACAGACATATATATAATAAACAGACACAACAGCCTTCCTTCGTTTCAACTATGCATAAACTGTCTTAAGCAGCTTTCACGAAAACGTTCTTAACGTTGAACTAGAAAGTAGAAACCTAGTCTCTCTATCTGTACAGAGTTGCCAACCTGTTTTCACCAAAAAAAGCCAGACCGTGTTCGAAAAAAAGCCAGAAAAAGCCAGATAGTAGTTTTACGGCATATACAGATAATACATGCATAACCAAACACAAAAGAGACATTAAAACTCGTCAGAAACATCGATATAATACAATTCCACTCCTTGGAAACATTTTCTTTCCCCATAATTACACTGTCGTACATTTGTTTCTTATCAATAACATTGATCACTTTTAGGGCAAAAATAAAGTTTTTCCAATATTCTGCGCACTCTGCATGGTTATAGACTCTTTTCAGGAGAGATTTAATGAATATGCAGCTCTGACAATGTTTTTCCAGAGCCAAGCCTTTCCGACTGAAAAAAGCCAGAAAAAGCCAGATTGGCTTTTTGTTGATTTCCAAAAAAACCAAAGGCGTTCAAAAAAGCCAGAATTTCAAAATATGGCTTCAAAAAAAACAAATTAGCAACCCTGTACGGGGCTGCCTTGCCACGGCACTGGTAACTAACGTCGCAGAGCAACGATAATGCCAGCCAGAATGAGAGCAAATGGAAATTTCAGTGACGCAAGCGTCGAAAGGTTCTATTCAGTCAGAATAAATCGTATGATGAGCCCCAGTGACGCTGTTAACCTGGGGCGCCCCTGTAATAGCCTATTCGAATTTCAGGTGGTTTACCGATACGTTTTCATAGTGGTTTAATTTTTTTCTCAAATAGTGTGATTTAGACTTTCATATGGTGTGTAGGTAATGACGTCATGATTCAATGCTTATGACGTCACAGTTACCACTTCAAACCACAAAAATTTTATATAGTTTTTTTGACGTGCACTTGTGCCCCCCCACTTTGAAAAAGGTTCCACCACCCATGTGTTCGACTCAAATCCGAAATATCATGAGTCGGATGACACCAGTTCAAACCAGAATGACGCATTGCCTGATATTGATAAAGTTGACTGATTAATACGTTGACGAGGTATATGTGGCAGAAAAGGCAGTGCAGAGATGTGACTATACGTCTATTGTTGATTGCGGTATGGTTGGTTTTAGGAAGTAATCTATTTGTTTTTCACAGTCAGTATCAAATCATCAAGTGTATTGCCATGAAACGGCATACTGTAAGCCACGAGGAGGCCTGTCTTGACACCTTACCGCTTGCATTTTTCTGAGAAGCACACATACACCAACATACTGTAGTATAGACTCTATACTACAGTCTATCTATGCTGTAGAAAATGCTCGAGAAACGCATAAATCGCTCATGCAACATCTTATGACTGCTTGCGTAATCGCATAGAGGCAATGCATACACAACTCTGAATTTGTTTTTGCAATCTTATTGTTGAGAAGTAAGGGAGAGTCTTGTAGAAGTCAACACATCATTGCTCATTTCGAATAGGTACTTGGAGACAGACTGGCAAGCTCGCAATTAGGGGGAAACCGAGAAATCTCCGCCTCTCGAAATTTTCAAAACTGTTTGATATGTACATAAAGGTTTTTAGTTTTTCGGTGAAACAACAATTTGCGATCATTTCTCCTCCCGAAAACATCAGCTGGTTGTGGCTTTGCTGGGAGACCAATGACGAATGGGAGTTGAGTTTAACAAGAACGATCTTTGGCTGCGATGTTTTGGCGCGAAGTAAGGGCGACTCTCATGTGGAGGGAATTCAACAAAAAATGTAAGAAAAGGTTGAGCTAGGCATAGGAAACCTGAAATAGGTATAGGACGAAACGCAAAATTGGCAATAAATGCTGCCAATTTTTACTTAGAAGTTCAGATTTTTTTCCGACTCAATTGAGGTTTCAGTAAAATCCAAATAAACCGCGGTCGGAAGGCAGTCAACATTAAACAAAAATAAAGTGATCACTACAAGGTCGAGATGCTCGAAAGCTTGCTTATCCGCACCAAACATCAGAACCATTGTAGGTCGTTTAGTGACAAGATAATGGCAACAAAAATCTATTAAAAAGTTCTGTTAGTCTCAGTAGCAATTTGTGTGACCCGTGAACTTTTGGTGGGCTGGGCGGTCCAGTTCAATTTAAGGCAAGGACTGTAACTTTTTTTTTTTGAGATAATACCACCACAAACGAAAATGTGTTTACCTAATTTAGCTTCTAATTCTTCCACCCTCTGCCGAAGTTCTCGAAGAGTGACCTGAACATTAACATCAGAACCAGGTTCTCCTTTTTCTCCTTTGGGTCCAGGGGGTCCTTGAAGACCTATTGGACCAATAGGTCCGCGTTTACCTGGAACTCCTTGTCTTAAAGAATTGTCACTGGATGCGGTTGTTTGACAAGTAAGCTCAAGAGAGCTGGTAAAATGGTTAAAGCATAATTGCGAAAGTGAGCTGTAAAGCAACAAACCAACTATTCTTTGTAAACTAAGGGTGGTTTGCAGTGCCATCGCTGCTGACCAATGTTTACCTGCGTGACAAAAATATACCTTTGATAAATGAAATGTAATACTCTCAATCACATGAATCACTGAAAAAGTAAAATATGCTGGTTTCTGCGTGCCACTGAAAGTTGCAGGGTTAATCAATTTTGCAAAATTTGGCTGCTCTCAGTAAGCGTGTTAATATCATCAAACTGGAACTGGCTTTGTAACTTTTGCACCCCCGCCCTGTTTTCCATACCTAGAAAAAGACACGGTGAGAGGAGGCGGAAAGTGTCATGATGCCCAGAGCCCGGTCTTGTTTGGCGGTCCACAATGTGAGAAGCTGAAAAATTATGTAACTTGAAATGAGCGTTCAAGATATCGAATATATCATCTGCTTCCACATAATTTTTCAAGAAATTAATTTATCTATGCCGGGGTCTTATGTACCGCAGTGGCTCAATGTCGACCATCTTTGTATCACTGGTAGCTTCCACGACTGGATTTAACTTGCAGAGTATCCTACGCTACCCAATATTTCGAGGCTTCCAATCGACCGTAAAACTCCTGACCTTTACAACCAAATGCAGCGTTAACATCTCATCATACCCTACGTCAACATCGTAATCACGATGTTTTTGGGGACCATGGCCCAAGTGCCCCTTTGGCTACGCCCGTGGTGTTATAGCAGTTGCATAGTACTGTGCTAGTACTTGACAATGATTACTAGGAATTTGCTTTCTTATTAAATACACAAAACTTTAGTATTAGAGTTCTTTGTCAAGGCAGATAAAACAAACACAACACTTCAATCATTCTTTTTTTATCTACTTTATCTCAACGTATCTCAAAGTAGATAAAACAGACATAACACTTCAATTATTCTTTAAAAAACAAGCAACACATCAAAAGTAGAATTTATGAACAATGAACATATATCTCTTCAAATAATTGGCAGTTACATAATGCAATTCCACTAATTAAAAAACATGTGTCTCTGAGACTTCAATGACTGGCATTGACGAAATTTGTACAACTACATTATTTTTTATCACAAAATATTGGCAGGGACAAATGATATTGTGTCCTCCTTTGTCCAAACGTTGGGGGATATGTTCCCCCTGAAACTCGGTTCCGGCCCTCAATTGGTATAAGTGAACCTACTCCTGAAAAGCTAAAACTGCCCCAGAACATCTTCTTTTGGGGTTGTTTTACTAACACATTGAAAATTGTTTTACTAACACATTGAGATCTCTCACTAAAGCAGTCCCGTGATGACGTACGAGTTGTACTAAATTTGCATTTGCCAAATATTCATTATTTTATTGAGGGTCGGTCCGAAAAATAGAATGCCAAGCTGAAACCGATCCACAGTGCAAAAAAAGTTGCCGGCCCCTGCTGTAAATCAAAACTCGTCTTCCTTGCATACTTTTTGCAATTTGCTATGGCTGTTTGAGTATATTCTCAGTGTTCCGAAAGTGTAACAAAGCGAATCCGCTTCTTAGGTGTGATATCTGCCATTAAAAATCACAGAAATTCCATGTGTAACGGCTATAAAACAACTTTAGTCACTTCATTTGCATAGACTGTATAAATAAAACGATAGCAATAAAAACTTCTGGCATTTGTCCATTTAACTTTTGAACTTGGAGGTTGATGGGCCCCCAAGACTCGCATGGGCCATGGCAGGCCTGTAGCCACGGGGGGCATTCGGGGGCAGTGACCCCTCAAATTGTTTGTTCCTCCAAATTTTGTTGTGCCCAGAAAATTTGTTTTGAACATACAACAAAAAAAAAATCTTGCCCCTCTAAAAATGTATTTTGCTCCCCAAACCTTAAAACCTGGCTACGGGCCTGGACCTAATTGGCGCACCGCACCGGCTGCACCCCTCTCTCGTGGAGCCTGGTTACGACACAAGTGGAGCTTGTGTCTCGAGCAATCAGCGCCCGCATCTAGTTTGAATCACGATTAAGCCGCTATGCTTTCAGATAGTCAGGGTTACGAACTTTCCAACTTTGCTCTCATTCTATAGCTGGGTCACACTGGGACGGGAAAGCAGAGTTCACGGACACTGCTCATTTAGGAGCCTTGGTGATCGTGATGAGATTATGCAACTGGGTAGCAGCTGCTGGCATTCGACATTTTGTGAATCGTAATTATTAGCATCCACTAAAATTTGATATTTCGTAATTGTTACGTAATATTTCGACCTCAATTTGGCACCCCTAAAATGCTACACCCGGGGGCAGATGGCCCCCTTACCCATCCTAGTTACGCCACTGCTGGGGGATCCGGTATCGTTCCCTTGGAACAATTTCTCTCAGATGCCCTGTGTTTGCACCCCTAGCCTAAAGGAACTTTTTTTGCTTTTTTTCAAACTAAGCTTCTGTTTAGTTTCTAACTTGCCTGACCAGGGGTTGCCTGCTTCTCTTAAATCAAGGGTGGGGGAACCTATTTACTATCACGGGCCGTATAAACTATGTATTATATCGCTGGCGGGCCGCAAATAACTTATTTTACCCTAAAATTCTACCTTTTTCTTGCTACAAGGGATAGAGGTTTGTTATTACATATTATCTTAAGTACTTGCTTATGACAAAGCTTCGTTTTGACGCGATCTTGTACTACAAATTGGGTAACGAAAATTCTGATGAGGGACATATCAAATGTTCACGCGGGCCGCAGGATCCCCACCCCTGCCTTAAATTGACAGATAAACTATCTTACAACTTCTCCCTTTTGGCACCCTGAATAACTTCATCTTCATGAATGCATTAACTAGAGAAAGCCAAATTATTGCTGCACACTCTATGCTGAAAATGAGCTGACTTCCGCAGGAATCGATCACTGGGGCTGTTGAACTAGTTCTATCAACATTCACAAACATCACACGTCTGGCCAGCTACGCTCAGTGTGTCAATACTTTTTCTTATTCTGCTTCTTTTGACAAACAAAAGAATTTTACGACATGAAACCCAAATAATTAGTCTCCACAAAGGTGACGCAGTCGAAGCGATCAGCAAACTTTTTAAAAATTTTGTGAACACTTTTTTATTTTCTGTTTTTTATTTCTTTTTCTTATTTTATGAAAACAAAGTTCATTAAAATTTTATTTAAACGAAACTAATGCAACAAATCAGTTCTCCGAGTCTTCTGCAATGCAACTAAACCAATGCCACCATCCGTGCAAGGTATTAACCAACAGTTATTCAATAACAAAGTTTTTTGTGTGTGGAGCACAGCACTTGAACTTTAAATCAGATTGCAGTTTGTTCCAGACTGTTGCCCAAATGTCAGCACGCTTCCGTGACCTGCAATTTTATAGAAGTCACTTCCCGTTTGTTCAAAGGGTTGTTTTCCACGTAATTTTCCAACGTTGTATCCTGAATAGTCATGTAAACTTCCCGTGTCACAAAATCACAGCAAAGGCTAATTCGCGTTGTATATCGCAGTAGTGGAGGATGTAGAAGACATAAATTTATTGAATTCAGACTGGGATAAATGCAATTTGATGGCACGTCACGGAAATTCCTAACACCTTGCCCCTCTATAGAAGATAACGTGCTTGGTCAATCTTTTTTTCCACTACTCAACCATCAACTAGATTCGCCGTTTGGACGATAACACTACCTTATAACGGTGACAATCTCTGTAATTATAATAATTTCTAAGCAGATTAGAAATTCCATCACTGTGGTTCGTGAGCTTTGGTGAAGAAACCAGTGAGGAATTTAAATGTTTAGTTTTCCCTAACCTTTCCATGTGTCAGAATATCGGCTAACGCAGCTTTACTCAAAGAATTATTTTGGTATCCGTAGAAATTTCCGGATGTTTACGTCCGTGCATGGGCGTCGGAAGGGGGACAGGGTGGGGCCTTGGCCCTCTGGATTTTGAAAATATTAGCAAAAAAAGGTTGTTTTTCAATTTCGAGGGGTAAAAAACAAATCTCACCATTATGGCCACCCCTGGAAAAAATTTTGGGAAAATCCCCTACTGGCCCCCCCCTGGAAAAAATCCTTCCGACGCCCATGCGTCCGTGGACACAGCCAATTATATTTAGAAGTTTGTGGTCCGCTGAATTTACGAGATCTCGTCTTGGGGCTGTTACGCTATAAATTATTGTTTCTCTCCTTTTCTATAAGCTCCTTTTTCTTCATCTCACACAGTCTGCCACGCAATATAGTCTGCTTCTGATCCAATGGAATATGTGGTGCTCCTTTCTGATGTCCCCAAAGCTCAAATAAATCTGAATCCGCTGTTACTATGATCGCAACTAACAAAAAATGTATTTTCAAAATGTTATTCAAACACCGTTTAAAGCAGCGTTTCTTAAACATTTGTGGGTCACGCACCCCCAATAAACCCTGATAAAAGTTGGAGAGCAAAGCGGAGCAAATGTCAGAGCAAAGTCTTTTAACCCTTTAAATCAAATTCATGGAGACCATTTCAATCAGTGGCGGATCCAGACCTGGCGTTTGGGGGGGCAGTCAAATTGGGGGGCGCCAAAATGTCTTCACTTGCTTAAATACCAAACGTTATCTGCGACAATCGTTGTGTGTCACACAAAAGAGGTTATCTTTTGTAGGTCAAAAAGTGGCCATTTTGTTGGTCAAACTATGCTATTTTTCAGGGAATAACCACAGTTTGAAAGCGCTTTATATCATTAAATTCAGAAAACGTTTGAAACGGGTCCCAAACAGTGGGCCTCGTTTTTCACAGGCTACACAGATCTCGTATATCTACAAAAATTTATTTAAAAGGTATAAAAGCATGCTGCGCGCAAGCGTTTGCCACTGTTTTTGGCTATCCATAACGAAATCAGTGAAGAACAGTGTCTGAAACGCATTCTCGACCTGGTTAGAAACAGAACGGTTGTTCTTAGACTTGGAAGTGACAACTCAGGTCCCACGATAGGACTCAAATAAAAAGCTAAATGACGATCATGTTTCCAAGCCAAACGTGTGCATTTAAATGTACATGAAAGACTTATTTATTGCTGAAGCAACAATTCAAAAACAACACGTGAATGAAAGGCATTTGCCAGGACACTACTCCCATTTTAGGTAGCTTTGCTGACTATCGTAAAAACGATCTTATAATCGCATGACAGATTTACATTGGGCCTTAAAGCATATTTCCCTAAAATATATTTAACGCCACTTATAAAGGCAGATTTTCAATCAAGTCTTTAAATACCGTTTCACATTTTCCGACACTGGATCGCTGATTTGAAGAAAAAAACATCAATCCCATTAGACCAGGTTATTAAAAAAAGTTGTGACATTTTTCAACTAGGGTTGCCAGATGGCCGGAATTTTACGGCTAATTTAGCAGAGGCCGGTAAGAAGCCAGTATTTTGAAAACCAGTGCCTGAAGCCGGTATTTTAAAAACAAATAATTTGCAGTAAGTGCAAAAAGAACTAACGCAGAACTTCTCAAATTAAAATGACTCCAGCAGTGAATCTTGTCACGACAGTTCTTTCAGCGACGTTCATATAAGGTTAAATTGTTACTTGTGCCTTGACAACACTCATCGTCTATCCGTTTTTCCTCTTTCTTTGTTTAGTCGTAGCCTACTTAGGATCTTCCGTTGTCCTGAACGTGATCTGTACGACCATTTCTTTTGGCAATTTAATCGTGTAACTGGCGTAGGTGTGGTTGTTGTCTGAATTACTACGGTAGGCTATCGCAGGCAGAATGCAGGAAAATCAGAGAAATGGACAGGACGACAGTGACATTGTAGAGACAAGCGAACCTTTTACAGTCACGCCAGCTGCATTGAACAGAGGTATTATTTCGTCAGCGGGCTATCACTGGCGCAAGCAAGGGCCAGTGAATCAATCGAAAGGTCATCTCTCAGCCAGTCGCAGTGGTCCAGAATGTATAGTGAGAAAGTTTTTCAAGAGCTTCAGGTGAGCTAGAAAATGTTTTTTGTAAACTGAAGTAAATGTAGCACGCAAGAAATTCTTATTTGTGTTATGGTGTTCATGCGGGCAATACTACCGCAGAAAAGCAAATACCATCAGATTGTACAGAAAGATATTCATTTCAGAAATTGATATGCAACATGTAAAATTGGAATTTTACAAAGTGCATTATTTGTGTAGAGTTTAACAAAACGCCTCCGTTCACGTTAAACACTGTAGTTTTCATTTTTTATTCAAAGTCGGTTAGTTTGCTCATGCTTAGCATAGGGCTATAGACTATGCTCACAAAGCTTACGTTTATACACCGTTTGAAACATTTTCAAACCAACCATCGTGGGAGTTTCATGAAATTGTAAAGAAAATAACATGAAAAATAAATGCATTGTCAAAAAAGCGTTTTTTAAATTCGAGAATCCAGTGCCATTAAATATGCGCTTACGAATGCAACCTAGGCTACTCGTAGAACTGTCACTGTTGACAAAATGACCGGTATTTTTACAAAACGCATCTGGCAACCCTATTTTCAACAGAAGTGGAAGCAAGCGGGCTGCGCCCCCAAATTGACAATCAATACCTCCAAAGCCAAGCTGTAGTCTCTCCATGAAGTCATTTTTCAATTCATTGTATGTTATTACGAAGCCCCAGAAGAAGCTCAAAGCCACCCACAATGCTGTTGATCTGGCGATAGATCTGCTTCTATCCAGCCAGTCCAGAAAACACAGAGGAGAATCAAACTATCACCAATTTAAAACCACGAACCTTCGCCAACACCACTGTCACCAGTAAAAAAGTTAAAGATGTCACCAGAAGATTGCTTTTTTGCTCAAATTTATGTGATGCAAGTGGAATGATCTAACAACCACTTTACTAAGATAAGCATTTTTCTGTCGATTGCAGCTTTCCCTAACCATGCCAAATTTGTCTTTCCATGGCCAGCGTGAGTTGTCTACGGGTTTGCAGTTGCAACAAAAAGTTCAAAACCACAGAGCCATAAGTAGCTGTTGCCTGACGCGTCGCCTGTTGCCTGACAGGTGGGGGCAAAAAGCGCCGTCATTCCACCAATTTGGGCTGCAAATATTCAAGTGCTGACCAAAAATTGTTGTGACCACGTAAAACCAATTATTCAATCCACTAAGCTGTAGATAGCTAGTATTTTGCCAAAGTTTCTGCGTTAAAGCTATAGACGTACGAAGTGGGGGGAAGATTCGGACAAGATTGAAAAAATTCAGGAAAAACTTCCCGATATTTTTGGGCAAGTTTTCTGAAACAGAACCATCGCCCTGCAAAATTCTTCTATTCGTTTTTCCTCAAAGTGGCGCAAAAATTCGGTCGAATTGAAAATTTTGCCCCGCCTAAAGCCCAAGGTTCCCGTATGCCTCAGGTTAAAGCTGTGTACCATGATTTGTTGAGGCGCGTCGCTGCGCGCAGTAATCAGGGACGTAATGACGGAGGGCAGGGGTACAATTCCCCAGGCGTTGATCACTATGAGAGCGCCGAATGACTGCGGGTCGCCGAAAAGTTCTAACAATGTCACAATAACTTCAGTGCAGTACATTTGCTTTCGGAAGACCTCAGGTTCGAACATAGGAGCGCCAAACGTGCTTCTTGCCCCGGACGCCATCTAACTTCGTTGCACCCCTAACAGTAATTCAATACTCCTCTGCGTTGTCCATGTACAGTATATGAAGTGAGGAGTTGCACAATTGCATAGTTATGAAGGTCATAATTATTTGAGCTAATCGAGCACGTTTAATGCATTTTTGTCACATAGCGGCAAGTTGTTTGCTAATGTAAACATCTGTATCTTTTTACACGCTACGTTATGGTTCAATCAGCAGGGGCGTAACGAAGGGGCAAGGGGGCGCAATTACCCGGGCGCCGAATCACTCTGGGAGCGCTGAAATACTGCGAGGGAGCCAAAAAATCCCAACAATGTCACACGTACATTCTTCAATACAGTGCATTTCCTTCCGGAAGACCTCAGGTTCGAAAATGGGGGCGCCAAACTTGCATCTTGCCCCGGGCGCCATCTAACCTCGATACGCCCCTGTCAATCTGGAGATTAGTTCCGTCAAGAAACCCATCCACTCACTTTATGTTGCAAAACTACGATGCAGACAAACTGCGGACTCACCATTTGCACTGGCAATAGCCCTGAAACTGGTTTTTCGTTTTCATTTTGGAGGCTTGTAAAATCTTGAGTCAGTAATAAGTTTTCCACATTGCATTCCTATTTTTACTGCTGCCTTTTCCTTTTCCGTTCAGGGCGGACATCAGGCATTAAAAAATAGACTTGTAAAAAACAGACCATTTTCATACAGCACAGCAGCAAGCCGAGAACTGCGAACGCGACTGCGTTTGTTGAGGCTGGGCAGTTCTCACGCGGCAAAGAAATAACGACACAGCGGAACTATTACGAAACAATAGTATCGTTCACGCTATTCGATACGAGGTTGGGTAGTCTGGCACGTAAACCCTGACGTTTAACTAAGCGAAAAACATTGTTTATTTTAGAGTATTTTTAAATCTGTTTCTACTTACATGGGCACCAAAAAGGGGCGCATTTATGGCAAAGGGGCGCCACAGAGGTTTGCGGGGGCAGTTGCCCCAAACTGCCCCCCCCTGGATCCGCCACTGAAAGTATGGGAGTACCTTGATATATTATTTCTTCTTTGAGTGTGCTTTTTCTTAATCTACTTTCTCCGGGTGTTTTCTAATGCTGTGTTTTAATTGGACTTTTTCATGTTTTAATTTGACATGGCCCTTTCGCCAGTAAAACACGTTGGTAACATGGTGTCGCATGGACTGACAATAAAGCCACAATGGTAAATACTCGACGGAACAGGCCTATTTTCTAGTTGAAACAGCTGTTTTTATGGAAAAATCTACCAGCTAAGAAAGCAAGTTTGTCTAAATGGCCAACATAGCATGAAACCCTTTATACACAAAGAAAATTCGGGTACTGTCAGCTGTTAAGTCAGAATACGGCCTTACATTGATAATGATGACGAAGACCAGTGACTTACTTGCGCACGTATATAAACATGATCAATGCGAGGAACGGCATACAGATAATCTTTTCCCGAATGCCTTAGGTCAGGGGTGGGCAAATAGCTGCCTGCGGGCCAAATGTGGCCCGCCACGGCATTTTCAGTGGCCTGCGGAAGCATTCAGGAAATATGTTCAAATCTGAAATTTCCTCTAACTTATCACAGTAAATGTTAGTGCTGAGGCTAACTTAACCAAGACTTGCTTTTATTTCCATTAGAACAGTGCTTCTCAACCTTTTTGATGTCGCGGCCCACATTTCGCCGAGACTTGGATTTTGGGCCCACTTCACGAAAAATTTGTTTCAGAACTCATGACTAGGCGTAATTATGGCGATGAAATAATCCTCACACTGACTATATCGTCGGGTACGCGTGACCCGAAATCACAACCTTTCCCCTACACTGCAAAATCTAAGAGCGAGTGCGACCGCAGGCGCACTTATCAGCAAGTCGCACAAAAAATGAAGTTACTGTAGCGTATGTAACACGTGGTCACCGCACTTGCCTTGGGTTTGTGGAACCCACAGTAGCAATCCAGGGTTAAAAACGGGAGCATTCTTTGGATGGAATGCGACAATAATACATTTTTGGCTTTCGTAATTCATAACGTTTTCTAAAAAATTTCAGTTTGTATCAACCAATAACTTTTTTCAAAAAATATTTGATTTATCTCGGAACATTTCGCGGCCAACCTGAAGGAGCTTCGGGGCCCACCGGTTGAGAAGCGCTGCATTAGAAGGTACCGGCCTCTGCCAAATATGGCCTTCTCAAAGTGGCCCTCGGGCCAAATTAATTCCCACCCCTGTCTTAGGTAATAGGTATACATAAACATCTTTATGAAATCTGTAACTCCCCCCTGAAATACCAAAATGACTGCTCATGTTATTGTCCCATATAGTGGGACAATAACATGAGCAGTCGCAGTCATTCAATGATGAACTCCGAAATAATTTTCGCTTTGACATTGGAAAAATAGGGTTGAAACCCACAGTTGCAGAATGATTTGCTCTTTGTGACGATGAGCCGTTTACAACTGACTAAATCCGCGAAATAGTGTTGAAATGAAATACATAATTATTTGACCATGACATTTCGTTTTTCAGGGGTGTCAAGTGCACCGTTTGCTCCCTGGCTAGTGTTGGTTTTCGTATAAATACTTCCATCCTAGTACAGGTGGGAAAGAGCAAATTAGTTGTCACTATTTTACAACACTCAATAACTTGTATGCGCTACCATACCAGTTTTCTTTAGGATTTCATAAAAACATGCCTCCAACCGCCATGTTTAAAAAATAATTGGACACAACTTTATTTCAAATATCTTTTATGAAGCTATGCGTAGCATGCCCAATCTACGGCATGAGAAAGAAACAATAGATTTGTATTTCGTTCTATATCCTGGCTTCTGCTTGCACGACTTCATTCACCACCACACATAACAGTGACGCAAAGTCAGATAGAAGAAGTTGAGTTTATTTTTCAGCTTGCTCGGCAAACTGGAAAGCATTAGTTGCACGCTTGGTCGTGGTTTGGACTGTTCATAGATAATGTACCCTGATTTTTGCAGGAGTGGGTGGGCTTCGTTTTGGGGCTCGACGTTTGAGCGGGAAAAATTATCGACCCGCAGCAACCTTTATGGGGGACGATGCCGAAGGGAACGATAGAAAACAATGTAACGAACTTCAACTAAAACATCTTTTGAACAATTGCGGGGTACTTTGGCAGGGTGCCAAGGATCATGGAGTTCACTGACAATTCGCTTGTAAATTGCACCACAGCGCGCAAAACATATCGAAGAACTAAGGAAAACATTTATAATAAGTATTTGAACGAAAAAAAACAAAAACTTCAGCAAATGCCCAGGCTTCACACTGCTTCAGGGTCTGACCGAAAGAAAGTTTTATTTGCTATTTCAAAAATGTTAATTTAAAGGTCTTAGCTGCTTGTCTTGCCGCCGAACAAGAGTTTGAGGGCGAAATCGCTTCGATACCCGTACAAACTTAGTTTCTCTCTTTCAGTTATTGGCATTAATTCTTAGGAACTCTGCCGAACGTGTATAATCCAAACCCAACAACATGTCAAACTTCTCCATCAGGCAAACCACATAAAACAATATTTGTTCAAAGGCTGCAGCGCGATAGCATGAGCCCTTGACTGCTAACAAACAGTAACCCTAGAATATGCAGCGATAACTGAATAAACAGCTTTTAACATCGTTTTTGGTAGAATGGTGTGGACCTTTGGAAGACACGTGGCGCTCTTGCAGGTCGAAAAAGCTGTGCTCATTCCCACAAGCGCACATAGCACATTCTGCGTTGATTAGAGTTCATGGCAACCCTCTACAAACGAAACTGCACCCAAAAATCGGGGGCAAGTGTTACCAGACATCAACGCGTTTTTAAGGGTAATAGGTTTCAAAATTTATCAAAGGTGATAGAGAAAAGGCAAGATGTTTTTACCGATATTAGCACAAGGATGACACAAGCTTTTTCAAAGCTCACAGACGAGACAACTTACTACTTTAATAGTGTACTTCATAACACCTACGTAGGTTATTTTAGCCGTAAGATCTCATAGGTTGAGCAAAACCACTGACGGCTCGGTCGATAACACGAATGCCAGTATGCACATTATTCTGGGGTGATGCAGTACACGTAAACCGTGGCGCCTTTTACTCAGAACCGCAGCATTTCAACGCTCGTATCACGTTGGTTTGTCGTTTCACACGAGTCGGTGCTTTCAATAACAGTGTATACTTGAGTGTTTCTGGATAAAATTATAAAAGCAACCACTTCATTTTCCAACACGCGAATATTTGTTAAGCACCAAATCCCATTTTAAACACACCACAGAGATTTCTGTTAACATTACAGCATTCGCGCATCTCTGCGCGAGATTTTAAGCTTTCTGCGGCTCAAAACTCATTAAAGTTTGGCGTTTGATTTTTAAGATAACCCGTTATGGTTTACACCATAATTTTGCAGTTTCATACAAGGAACATTGCTTTTTGGAAGTACTTCAAGCGTTGAAATGATGATAAAACCAAACAACGAACTGGATTCACAAAAACATAACCGATAAGTTTACTGTATTAAAGTCATCGTTCCTTGCAAAACACCAAAAAATTATAACGTGCGACCTTCTCGATTAGACATGAGTGTAGATTCGATCTCAACTCAATAGATCCATTTGTTCGACGCACAGTGCACCCTGGGAAAACACCGGCACTAGACTTCCACTTAAGCGCTCCCAACCGTAATATAAAATTCGAAATTTCAAACATTGCCGTTAGTTAATTAAAACACATCAGTCTGTAGTGCTTCAGCGGAGACTTCACTGAGAAAACCGACCTATTTCAAACAAGACTTTCGCTAATGTTTGTTCTGCGTGAACGAATTATTCAGAATATTCCTTCAATAATCTTCCAGCAATAACAAGTCTCTGCACCTCGCTGGTGCCTTCGTAAATCTCGGTAATACGTGCGTCTCTATAATGTCTTTCAGCAGGCATGTCATTGACGTATCCCATTCCACCCAAAATTTGTATCGCTTGGTGGGCAGCAAACGTGGCTGTTTCAGAGGCGTACAATTTCGCCATGGCTGCTTCTTTTGTAAAGTTCATGCCCGCATCTTTCATTTGAGCCGCTCTCCACGTGAGCAATCTTGAGGCCTCGATTCGTGCGGCCATATCTGCAAGTTTAAACTGAATGGCTTGAAGCTTGCTGATTGGAGCACCAAACGCTTCCCGGTCTCTGGAATACGCCACAGCACAGTCGAACGAAGCCTGCGCGATTCCAAGAGCCTGAGCAGCAATTCCAATACGACCGGCGTCTAAGGTAGCCATTGCAATCTTAAAACCAAAACCAGCTTCACCAAGAAGATTTTCTTTTGGTATTCTGCAATCTTCAAAGATTAGACTAGCAGTGGAAGAAGCTCTGATGCCCAACTTTTCTTCTTTTTTTCCAAGAGTCAAACCTGGAGTTGGCATAGGTACTACAAAAGCACTGATCCCTTTGTGCTTGACCGATTTATCAGTAGTTGCGAACACTACAGACGCAGACGATTCGTAGCTATTGGTAATCCATGCCTTGGTGCCATTGAGAATCCAGGAGTCCCCATCCAGTCTGGCAGTCGTGGAAGCAGCGCCTGCATCTGAACCATTTCCAGGTTCACTTAAAGCAAAGCAACCAACCTTTGAGCCATCAACAAATGGGGTAACAAAGTTTTTAATTTGCTGATCATTACCCCATGTTTTCAGTGGTCCTAGGTAGAGTGAGTTGTGTGCACTCATAATGACACCTGCTGACGCACAACCACGACTGATTTCCTCCATGGCTACTGCATATGCCAAATAATCTAGTCCTGCCCCACCAAACTTTTCAGGAATGTCTAATCCCATAAGACCCAGTTCACCCATTTTCTTCACTTGTTCCAATGGATATGTGTGGTTATTGTCCAAGTCTCTTGCAATTGGTTTTAATTCCCTTTCAGCAAACTCTGTGCATGTTTGACGAAGCATTTGGTGTGTGTCAGGTAATTGCCAATTGTCAGCCAAAACAGATGCAGCTCTTGTAGGCAAAAGACTGCATGATGTTTTATAATGCAATGCTAGTAACGAAACAAACTTTGTAAGACCACTCATTTTAGAAACTTTCTCTCCTATAACAAAATAAATGCATCAACAATCTTTGAGGTAGCAAATACAATTAGCCATATGCATTCAAAATTAATAATGGACGAAATCATGCATACATGGACAATTCATTGAAATCATGAAATCTCTACAGGCAAACAGCTGGGCAAAAATTACCACAAATCAAGTTTAGAATCATTTGTAGAACAGAAAATGAAGGAAGTTCATGCACTGCTTGGTTGAAAGTATATATACCAGTGGTTCCTAACCTTTTTTCTACCACATCTCCCTTAAGTAATTATCCTTTGTTTCAAGACCCTTGAATTTAAATAAGCTGTAAAACAAATGTATTTATTGGCAAATTTAATGATCAAACTTTCCATGTTGTAAGGCACGTAAGGGCTTGCTCCCCCTGAAACTTTATTGACGCCCCTTTGATTAAGAACCACTGATATATACCAACCGATCTTTGCAACTGGCACACTGTTTTCCAAGCACCTAATGCAGTTAGTAACTTTCTTGGGAAAAACATCACACTGCGAATGTCAAAAGTTAGGTTAATTTTTGGGGGTCTATTTTCAGTTAGACTGTTGCTGATTAAAACGGTGGTCTAGTCTGAAATCTGGTGCCACATACTCAAATGCAATAAGACAGCATTTGATGTAATAATGCACCAATTAATTTTATTTGTTTCTTTATACACCTATAATGCTAAGCCTTATGCTGGATACAAGTATATTTTTTCTAATCTGTTCTCCTAGACATGTATACATGTGTGGTTAGTCCAAGCATGCATCCACCATATGTCTTAATGCAATCAAAACCAACCAATTTCATTGTGTCTGTACAAAATGGCATAGTCAACGTGAAGAAGATTTCAGTATGTTTCATATAATATTCTTGTGTTATGTTAAAAATCAAAGAAAATGTAGAACATTAAACTTGATTTCAATTTTGCAAGATCTCATATGTACTGCTAACACGTGGTCTGATTAAGCAGTTTTTTCTTTATAAATTTTACAGTTAATCCATATGAGGACGTATTCATTTTCTAAAAATCACGAGCTGGTATGTAAAAGCATACTGCTACATGTAAACCAAGCTGTAAATATTCTGATACTCTACACTCAACCAATCATACCACACAATACCTGACGTAAGTTAATATCTAGGTCTACCAATGACCTAGCCATCGTATCATTTTTACAGTAACACTCCTGCCTAGAATAAAGCTATGGATTTATACACTACCCAAGCCTTCACAAAAAATCTTATTTTATTTGTTTGTCTCAGACCCAAAGCCAAAAAGTGATTTCCTTGATTTTTTAGCCACTCTATGGGCATGCAAATTACATTTTTGATTGCAGGTGTGAGTGCATTCTATAACTTCTACCAGAAAAATTAGCCCTTGCCTACAACATGCCTTGGTCAACATTGCTAAGGTTTTCAAGGCATGTTATACAACAATGGTTTAATTATTTTGGCATATTAGTGCTTCTAACAAAATAGACTGCCACTGTCTCATTCAGATTATTAAACTGCACAAATTAGGTATGATATTCCCAGACTGGATTCTATGTAAAACACAAGCATGAAAAAACAGAATTTTTTTATGGAAATCCAGTGTGGAATACGGCTATACCAGTGGTTCCCAATCAGGGAGGAATTTCATGAGTTTAGGGGAGGAATTTCAACTCATGGTTAAGTTACGTATTCATTGTAAGTGTTGTACATCTTTAAGTTGACGTTGGCTTTCAACTGGTCATATCACTTTATATATGGTTATTTAGTGGACAATCACACGTTTTTATTGACAAACTTTATTGCCATTATTTGACAACATATAGTTTTTGTCCCACTTTTATTAATCAAGTCAGTGTGGTCCAACTACAGACTCGGGGGGCCGCATGTGGCCCACCACAGCGTTTTCAGTGGCCCTCAGAAGCATTCAGCAAAAATCTTCAAATCTGAAATATGTAGAAAAGTGTATGAAATTACATTTGCCTAACTGAATTGCTTGCGCTGGATAAAGTGCATTTGCACAAAAAAATGAATAATACCTTTTTTGTGAACCATTTTGTTCTATTACTTTGTTTTACAATCAAATTAGAAGATATGTCCCCCGCTAACCCTCCGCCGGGGCACCTGTCTGGATAACCTCTGTGTTATTTCAGCGCAATGGCGTTCATTGTCTTGAAGAATACATCTGGCGCAATGAACTCAGTACCAACAAATAAATATGTCTATCTATCCGCTCAACACGGCCTTCTCAAAGTGGCCCTCAAACCAAGTAATTGCCCATCCCTGCAATAGGTAATTTTAATTAGAACAAGCATAACATCTTTTGATAAAAACGTACAATACTAACGGTATCACAGATTGTAAAGAGCTTCCAGACACTAGTCAGCAAAGATAGATTTCTCAAACTGAAGGACTTCGCTCTAAAAATGCTCTCGATGTTTGGAAGCAGATACGTGTGTTAGAGTACATTTTCTACGATGAAGCAAGTCAAATCTAAAAACACACATCGAATGGCAGATGAAACACTGGACGACACTCTCAGACTTGTTACCACCATCACTCACTGGTATTAAAGGAATGATAGTGTCAGGGAAGCCTCAACCCAGTGGCGTACGCAGAAAATTTCCAAGGAGGAGGCCAAGTTTCGTCACAATCGTGTGATGTCACACATCAACCTTAGGGGAAGTGCTGAAGGCAAGACCATTCTAGGGGGATCCAGGGGCATGCCCCCGAGAAAATTTTGCAAAATTACACCTGAAAATATGCATTTTTGTGCATTCTGGAAGCAAGTTTTAGACAATACTGTTTTTACATTTTTTTATTTTTACGGTCTGAGGGGGAGGCCATGGCACAGTGGCCTCCCCCCTATGTACGCTACTGCCTCAACCAAAGGCATCCCGCTGAGAAAGATTCATAGTAAATTGCTATGTGCTAATATGTAATAATTTCAATGACGCACTCACTTATCTTCCCTTTCATTTTAAATATTTTGAATCTGTTGTTTTATACATCATTTTACTGGAAGTGGCCCGTGAGCTGTCACATTTTTGTGAAACGGCCCGAAGGTCAAAAGTAGTTGCACCACTCTGAAACAAGCTATTGTCTTCAATAAAGACCATTGTTTCAGTTGTAGTTAATGTTAGCCTATGAACCTGAACAGAAGAGGAATAATAAAATTCCATAGGGGAGGAATGAAAAAATCCAAAATGAGCAAAGGAAGGAATGCATCAGAAAAGGTTGGGAACAACTGGGCTATACTAATGTTATAACTTCACCACTGCCCAGTAAAAAAAATTTTTTAAGTCTTAACACTGATTTTCCTGCCAGATTCCTTCGTTTTACAAAGTTAAGCAAACATGTCTGTCCAGCAAAACATCCTGTTTGGTCCCCTCATATCACAGACGTTTGTTTTACAATTAGTGTATGCCATTACCACATGATTAGCTGGCTTCACATGACTACTCTTAAATTTCAACACCTTTCACCTTAACCCCACTCTCTGGTAAGAAAAGGGAGAACATGGCATATGAATTTAGTATAGAAGTAATCAGTTTATAAACAAAAAGTTTATGGGATTCGATCCCCCGCTTGAAAAAGTAAAGTTTGTGATACATTGCACCACTGGGTATAACCGTCCTTTTATTTTCAACTTATGGTGTTAATTCAACAGACTTATTTTACTATGAAAATCAGATCTATAAGTGTCTAAATGATTGCATCCAGTTTTTGCTTTCGAAGGACTAAAAGACCGTTTCAAAAACCGTATTCGGTTACGTGCTACATATAATCCTGAGTTTGAGATGTTCGCACCATGGTGAACATGATTGAGTGGGAAGTGACTATTCTTCCTGTGCGAGGGGTTGTTGCTTCGGATCTCACCTTGGTTATGTTGGTTTTGATAGTACATAAAGCACTTTTGATGTTCTGATCTGACACAAGATTATGTTTTCACAATCTTTTTCTGTAATGGCTTTGATGAACTTTCTTAAGAACTTTCAAAACGTCAAACACAGATTTAAGGTTAGGCTTTAGGCGTTAAGTATTGGGGTTCTAAAGGGTTTATGGTTAAGGTTGCAAAAAACTAATTACTTTAATCCTTCACTGTGAGAAGCAATTGGCATGCAAGAATTGGTCAGATATTTCAGAGGTCACCAATTTTACTTGATACAGTTTTTTAGTCGGCAGTGGCTACAGGTCCACCAGTGGACCTTCACATTTGAAAACTTATTCGTTCGCCACCTGTAATGTGACAATAACGCACAAGTGTGCAGTGGACTGCAGTAGGTTTGGTAGAAATGTACTAAACCTAAAACCTAACTCCTACACATAAACTTTAACTTAAACCTAACCCCTACTTAAACCTAACCCTAAAATCCTAACCCCTACACATAAACTTTAACTTAAACCTAACCCCTAAACCTGAAACGTAACCCCTTAACCTAACCCCTAAATCAAAACCCCAAACATAAACCCTAAACCTGAACTGTAAATCTGGACACAAAAGTTTGGAAAGTTTTCAAAAAAGTAAAGAAAACTGGTCCCATGATGAATTGAAACGTGCAACCACTATTACCAAAACAAAAGTTGCCAAGGTGAGAGCCAAGCCGAAAACCAATGGCACAGCACACAAACGCATCCATCACGCTACCACGACGGTGCAGCTCCTTGAGTGACTAACTCGGCGTTATATTCGAACTGTATCAATCATGCGAGGAGGTTCCATAGCCACTTCCTATAACAGTGGTTCCCAAACTTATTAGCGCAACCCAAACCTGAATTTGTTGAATGCTTTGCGACCCATGACAACATATGATTAAAATAATCATTGTATGGATTATTTTTAGCAGTAAGTTCAGTTGAGTTTGTTTTCACTGTCAGCAATATACTCTTTTCTCAAGTACCTACACTAGAGACACACAAACACAAGCAGCAGTAACAATGAAAATATACGTCCCAGGTTTAGATCACATCGGCGCAACCTATTTTTTGACCCTTTGCGACTGACACTTTGGTAACCACTGTCCTATAATAATAGGGCACACTTCAAAGACTTCAAGGCAACCACTACCCTAGCATCACATGCAATGAGAAGCTCAGTTATGAAGTGTCAGATATCAAGTCAGAAAAATTCCAGATGAGATACAAACTATGCGCATTACACAGCACAAGTGTATCATTAACACTAGGCTACATAAAATTAGAAGAGATTGCAAAATAAACACAGCAAAAAACAATCCACGTAAGATATAATCAATGTACACAACAATGACAATGTTAAACAATTTGATAACCAGTGACAATGATCGATGTATCGCCAAAGACAGTGGTGAGGCATAATGAAATACAATTGTCCAATATGTGGTTCAACAACACCAAATAAGAAAAAGCAGTAGCAACATCACACACAGAAACAGGATATAAATTATCATGAACTGTGTTATAAGTATAAGTGTCATTACTAGTAGTAGGTGGTAGGTATCACTGTATTATAACGGTTTTACTTGGGTCAAGAAAAAGGATTAGATCAACAAAAGTCACACGAATCCCCTGACTTTGATGACATGCTATGATGATACAAAAGAGAGTAGGCTTGTAACCTTGCATCAGAGATGAGCAGACTGTCGGATTTTGTGATCTGGATCCAGTCCAGCCTTGTTAAACCTCTGTCCAACTCCAAGCACAGTCTAAAAAATTTTTCAAACCTAAAGACAAAGTCCACGTTAGGGTCTGAAGTATTGGTCTGTGTGCAAGTTTGATCTAATTTTAGCCATCTTCAGTGCATTAACCACCAGGCACCAGTGTTCCTGCCCGTCACTTGCCTCTCTTCAATGAATAGCTGAATGTCTTTGTTTTCTGTGAGCTTTATTGTCTTCAGTATGTTTTTTTTATGCTTTCTTTCTGTAGGCTAAAGCCTCTAGTCTGTGCAGTATTGTTTTGCTCCCCTTTTCAGCCATACTGACTAACCTCATTTTGTTTGTTTTTCGTGTACCCAACACTACTACTGTATTACTGTTAAACCTTTTTGACCAAAGTTACGTGAGCCGGCAGTCGTCTAGCCGGCAGTAAATAAAACGGATCCGGCAAAATACCGCTAAAAATGCAGGCTGGATGTGACGGCTGA
>Ga0210059_1003630_pt1 | contig 24756 bp, 16 predicted proteins | sample Ectturendosymbi2_FD_188042 | JGI IMG/M metagenome (GOLD analysis project Ga0210059, IMG submission 188042) | Ecteinascidia turbinata endosymbiont from Florida, USA - Sample 2 (SPAdes) (version 2) | ecosystem: Host-associated > Tunicates > Ascidians > Unclassified | place: Key West, Florida...
ACTCTCCTTATTTTATGTGTCATTGCACTGAAGATAAACTATTAGGCTATCGGAGGAAAATACACCCAACGCTCAACGCTACGATACAACAGTTCGTAACTGCAAAAATATCAGGCGGTGCGTTAAAACAAGGGGAACAACACACTCATCAATTCGTCAGAGCAATTTACAACGGAAAAATGAGGCTGCGCTAATGTCTTGTCGAATACGTGCAGTCGAGCATAGAGTAAGTGCGGGTGGACTGGCTGGCGCACACCCCGGTTTAAAAAATCGAATCTTGATAAACTACACAAGAATTGAGAATGCGCATAAAGTACGCAAGAAAAATTTCGATTTTGTTGTTATTTATAGAACTCCAGCAAACGTTTAGTTTTCATTTTTTCCTGCTGAGACACAACTACTTTTTTAAGCTCGTGCAACAGTTCTATCATGCTGCAGAAATCGGTAGGCCTAATGCAGCTAATGTGGTCAGCGCTTACGCTGATCAGCCTCAGCAGACAAAATAAATGTAATTTTACGGATAAAGTGAACTATCGCCAAAAACAATCGTAAACATGCATAGCCTAATGGACGAAAGGTCTGCAAAAAGTGGTGAGATGGAAAAGTGGTGAGCAGTTCATAACTGCAAAAATATCAGGATTAGCGTTCAAACAGGGGAGTAAAACACACTCACCACTATGTCAGAGCATGTACAACTACAATTTTTGCATTAAGTCGACCAGTGGTGTAGGAGGCGGGGGTGCAGGGGGTGCAAGTGCACCCCCAAACATTTTGATTATTTGAAAATTTGGGCAAAATCCCCTAAAATTTGGGCAAAATCCCTGAAAATCCGAACAAAACCCCCAAATTTCTAGAAAAAATCTCTGAAAATTTGGGCAAAAATGGCGCCCAATGTTACTTTACTTCAAACAATTGTCCCCCAACGTTTGCAGGAAAACAAGTGAAGACCATTTTTTAAAAGGTCACACTAAAAAACGGTCGGCGAAAGTTGCACAAAACTTTTTGGGTCAGTTTGGAAAAATTTGGGCAAAAATCCTTTGCACCCCCAAAAATTTGATTGCTCCTACACCTATGAAGTCGACAAATTTAGCAAAAAGTATGCGGAAACAATTAATCTCCTTTTCGCAGGTAATAAAGTTTTTGTGACATATCAAACTAAAGGGGGATTAACCCCACCCCACCACCCTTGCGTACGCCCTTGGCAGACAATATACAGACAATGGTTTCGGATAAAGTGAACTATCGTGGAACACGATCTTAAACATGAATAGTGGACGAAAGGTCTGTAAAATGTGGTGAGATGGTTTCTGGACGTAGACGATAACCCAGACTTCTACCAAAACCTAACTATTACTTTTTTAGCCCATTTGCAATGTTCCTTAAAATTTGCATGCAAATTAGTTCCGTGGTATTTGCATTAAATCGACATATTAACAATCAAAAAGTATGCGAACACAATTAATCTCATTTGCGCAGGTTATAAAGTTTTTGTAAAATATCAAGCTCAAGGGGTGGTTTTAACCCCAACCCCCCTAACCCCTCTTGCGTACGCCCTTGCTTTCTCATGTTGCTGACGATGCGATGCAAATGTACGTTCACGAAACACTTTACCCTTTATACACGAGTACACCACAAAGAAAATGCTCCGTGTTACGACAACAGTCACAAAAATGCGCTTCGTTAACAGCAACAGCCAAGTATATTGCGATGATTTTTGCAATAGACTATCTGCGGATTTTCAAAGGATACTTCTTTTCACAGAAGTATTGCCATGGCCTTTAAGGAAACCACAAATTATGACTTTATGTTACTTATCAAGACTTGTCAGTGTCACTTAGAAACAAGAGCTGGAAACGACTGGGATCGCGTGCAAAGCGAACTTTCACCCTTGCAATAAGACCTTGCTTGTCTTTGCTGATTTTTTCACGGGGAACGCTCATCATACATAAACCAGACAAGTAGACCGGTATGTACACGACTATCGGACAAATTACTAAAGTTTGAGTACCATGCAGGCTTACAAAAACTGAGCACATGAATCATGAAAAGTCGCCACAAAAAAGTAGCTTTGAACTCAGTATACTCACTCAAAAGTCGGAAATAAACCTTAATTATTATACGTATTCCCACAAGCCTGCATAGCCGCATTCTAACAAGCCACGAAGTTTTATGCTGCGTAAAAAGAAGCCTGTATAATCGTAGTTTGATTAAGCTATTCACTCAGGCACAATTTTCACACTCATCTCACACAAAAACTGGATTTTTCATACTTGTGGGAGAATTTCTATAGATTAACTAAGCCATGCTTTTTATCACACAGTATAAAATTACCTGCCTTTCCGCTATCAGCAGTCACTGTCTCGCTAAATTACCTGGCCAAGATGTCTGGGTTTAACAGTCACATGCGGCAAAAGGCCTGCGACCGTAAGTTGAAGCGAACCGTTGAAAATCTGTTGCCATTTTATTGTTACGCAATAAAGACCAGCGATAGAATAATCCGCTCGCAAGTTTTGCAACCTACCTCTGCAGGACAAAGAGCAGACATGAACGAACTGCAAACTCATCACTGCATGACATCGGAATAATGAACCTACTTTTGTACAGTGTGAGTGTCATACTTTGTAAATAAATTGTCATTGCAAGAATTAAATCAATTACTCGGAATTAAGCTGCTGGCTTCAGTTTTCTAGAAAATTTTGGTTTTAAGTCCCAATTTCTAGGGAGGGAAATGCCCGTTTTTCCCCCCCTGCGGACGCCCATGATTCCATAGTTGTAACGTCTTCTCTTACCAATCAGATGCTAAATCACTCAAGTTAATGGTTCTTTACTTTTCTGTGTTGTTTCTGAGACACTTCTCTGATGCGTTTTCTTGTTTATTTTTCGACTTGAGTGTTGTAACACATTTTGATGCCTATATCCAGAGATACATAATGGTACGGTATAAATAGGGTCCCAACACAAGTTCGACCCAATTTTTCCAAAGGAGACAACTTGATCTTTTGTATTCATTCCTTTCTCCACAGGGCTGACCAGGGAAGAGACTGGTACAACTCCACCGTAACAGAACCCTGACCCTTTTATATGAAACTTAAAAAAATTATTTGTTTCAGTAATTATATTCTTGAACATTGTGCAAATTAAGTGGATAAATATATGTTAAATCACATAATAGATAATTTAAACTAAATGAAAAATTTCAATAAACTTATGTCTATGGGGTTCCCCGCCAAGCGGCTATGAATTATTACCTGCAAAAACATGCCTCTGCCCATAGGTGGCAGAACCGGGGGGCGCGCATGGACCTAGGCTCCCACTTTTATTTCTGGGGAGGGCCTGGCCCCCCAATTTTAAATTTCAAATTTTGCTTTTAAGTTTAAGTAACACATCGTTTAATGAAAAAAATGTTGTGGAATTTGGCAGTATTTTGTCAATATTTTTTGTAATTTGGCAGGATTTCGCAATTGTTTGGCAGAATATACCGTGCACAGTCTGTTACACTGCTATGGCTTGCTTACCGCCTTGGTGTTGTTGAACAATGATGCCAGATGGTGTAATACAACACAATTTTCTGCAAAATGTGTAATTTTACGTGCTTGTGTGCATGGACGTCGGAAAGATATTTCTCCGGGGGGGGACTAGCTAATTCTAGTGGGGTCAAAAAGTGGCGAAATTTGTTTTTTACCACTCAAAACTAAGAAAACACCATTTTTTGCTGAAGTTTTTAAATTATTGCCCCCCTTCCGACCAGGCCCCTAACCAGCTTGGGACACCAAGGGAGGCGAAGAGTTTTCTAAGAGGGGCCCAAATTTTTTAAACTATGTCCAATAGTTTTAAATTATGTCCAACACATTTTTCCCAGTTTTCCCAGGCGGGCGAAAAATTTTTCAGGGGGCCAAAGCCCCCCTAGTTACGGGCCTGCTTCCAACACACATGCTTGTCTGTAGGAAAAAGTTCGTACCACACCATTTAAAAATTGGTGTAATTTCAAGCGCTTTAACGCCATTCTAAATAGTTACATTTTGCTGAATCTCATACGCAAAATGAAATATTTGATAAATCAATGTCAACTGTGTTTTTGTTTTTGCATTGGGAACAGTAAATAGCCATATTTTGTTTTTGTATTGGCAACACAATTGGCATCCGTACAGACAACTTGCTATAGTAAGTAGTTACTACATATGTTTTGTCTTGTATTTGCATTCCGGTATCTAATGCAGTTGTAAATGAGTAGTCAGTCATGTCCCTTCTCTGTTCAAGATGTGGAAAAGTTGTGATTTTGAATGTGTTTAATTTAAGACAGGAATTAACGCTGTGTCATTTCTGCCTGTTGTTTAAACTGCGTTCTTGGTGTTTGCAACATCCCAGTAGCGACTCTAGCACTCGGGCTTAGCCTGAGTCTTCGATTACGATTTTTATATCGGAGAACGCTTGCTTGCTTTGTATATTTGTGCCACCACTGACGGTCCCACTTCACTAAGTTGTTAACTCGGGCTCTTTTCTTTGGACCTTGTCACTGTTCATATATTTTCGTTCCATGTCTGGCCTTTCGCGTTCATGTTGTAGGTGACCTGGATAAAATAATATCGTTCGTAGTAGGCGTTCTCTCGACTTTGTTCGCTTGCGCTTTATTCAGGCTCATCTATTAGAGTCCGAGCTACTCTATGCAATTAAGTATTTTTTAAAACATAATTCATATCGGATTGAATGTTGTTTGAAGCAGTGGATTTGTATAGAACATTGCATTTGAAGTCCAATCCTATGGACAGTTCCCATTTCCAGAATAATACCAAACGAACGAAAAAGTGTCCAGTAATCGGGTCTAATATGAATGAGGCTAGTAAGCGGAGGACCACCTGGCGTTATCATTGCTCTGTGACGTACGTTACTTAACTTTAGAGAAGTTATCACGAGAAATTATCATTTACTGTTACGTAACTAACGTCACAGAGCAACGATAATGCCAGCCAGAATGAATGCAAATGGAAATTTTAGAAACGCAAGCTTCGAACGGTTTTATTCAGTCAGAATAAATTGTATGAGCCCGAGTGACGCTATTGGCCTGGGTCACCCCTGTAACAGCTTATTTGAATTTCAGGTGGTTCACCGATACGTTTTCATATGGTGTGTAGGTAATGACGTCATATTTCAATGCTTGTGACGTCACAGTTGCCAATTCAAACCACAAAAATTCTCTATAGTTTTTTTTTTGGGCACATGTGCCCCCCCACTTTGAAAAAGGTTCCGCCACCCATGTCTCTGCCCATCAGATCTTCAAATGTTTTTCATAATTTTTCTTATTACTAATTCTTCATATTCAAAAGCTACTCATTTACATACGAAGAAAAACTTAAACACGGCTTGCATATTGCAGAGACTTTTATTCAAAACAAAAGCATTTGAAATTATGATTTCAAAATTAAAATTTGTTAAACGCTTATAAAAGAGATGACTATTTGCCGCAAATATATTTTCAAAAATTTGGAAAATTAGAAAATGTGGTTCACTTACAAAACCTGAAAATTATTACTCTGAAATCTAAATCTTCAAATAAACACGATTTATCACTTCGCGATTTAAAGTACTAGCAGATGAATTGTTGCATTAATTGTTATCCTTCAAGATTGTTAGCCAATCGCAATATGTATCTGTGCTCTAAAAGAAATGTCTTAACCTCTCTCTTGCGTGCGCATATGCGTCATTGTAGTAATTAAAAAACGCTGAAAACTTCCTGAAGTGCTGCAGTATATTCATCAATCGTCACACAATCCATCCAGACGGAGATCTATCCCATGCTGATGGTAATGAAGCCTGCAGACTGCAGTGTCTTTACACCAGTGGTTCTTAACCGGGGGTACATGTACCCCTTGGGGGTACCAAACACCGAAACAGGGGGTGCGAAGCACAAACATTTTTAGGCATGCATGCCCTTAAAATTTTAAACATGTGTTGTCGATTGTTTCTGAGACACGGAGGTAGTGGCATAGCAGAGCACCTTGAAAATGAGTTCATTATGTCTCTCGCATAGGCTACCTTTCAGATATATTCAGCCACCTCAACGACTTAACACCTCCATCCAGGGAACGGCAATGAACATGATCAAAGCTAGGGAAAAGATCACTGCCTTCACTAATAAACTTTCAAGCTGTATTTGTCTCATTTGATCAGGCAACTATGCTAATTTTCTACAACTTGATGTAGTTTTCAATGAAAAAATATCCTAACCCATTGTCATTAAAATATAAAAGCATTTGCAGGTGTTACACGGCAGTCCTTCCACAGATACTTTCAGCCAGGATTTCTGTTTCACACGGTTGGATGCATGACCCATTAATTTTTAACCTAAAATCTACGGATGACAGTGGTGGAATGATGGAAGACCCAGTTGAAATGAAAGCCGGTAGAAAAACTAAAATGAATTTCCATTTAATGCAGTTAGATACTTTCTGGTGCATGCAACTCAACACTTCCCCGCAGTTAGCAAAGGCAGTTTTGAAAATGCTTGTGCCATTTGCAACAAATAACTTATGTTAACGCAGTTTCTCAACTCTCTTACACCTCAAAAGTAAGGCCAGGAATCTTTCAGAGCGCGATGAAGACATGCGAGTGGCGACCTCAAACAAAGAGCCTCACTGCAGCATGATCATTGTAAAAACAATAAAAGAGCGATGTTTGATTGTTGGTGTACTTTACTGTAAATTCATTGTATTGTTATGTCGTTGCAACGAAATTGTGTTAGTATCAATTACTATTTGATTTCAGACAAGGGGTACGAGAAAATTTGACGAAAGCTCACGTGGGTAGAAAGGTTAAGACCACTGCTCTACACAGTCGAAAGAGCTCAGAGGAAATTCATGGCTTTATTTGACCTTCATTTGGAAATATGCATTGTAGTTGATTGCTCCGTTTGTGTTTATGTATTGTTCGTTCCACACCGGGAGACGATGCTTACCAACAACAGAATGAATCAAAAAAAGAAGCTACACCAACACGAAAACTTTGCCAATCGCTGCAAGACGCATTGGATTTTAAATACTGAGGCTCTATTAAGTACAAGCAAAGCCACTAGAATAGATATAGCAGTGAAGAAGCTTCGCAGAGAATACGTGAACTCTTCTCGTTTCAGAAATATTGCTTGCCTTACCACCCATTGCTGAAGGCTGAGAGCAAATTTGCAAAAAAGAGTAAACACATTTACAGAGAGTGGATATAGCAGTATACTTACAAATCGTGTTGAGATGAAGATGCATTTTCCGTTCCCGGGAAGACAATTAGGAATATTTGACTGACAGTGCTTGCCACTGCCACAATCATCGGTGACGAACGGCCTGCAAAGTAATCATCAAATTGCCTTTTTCTTCCATGCCTTTTATAGTAGCTTAATGCGAGTAACTGTGCATCACACTAATAAGTATTACATGAAAACCGATAGAGTAGTTATCTAGTTATCCAACACCTTTAAAACCAAGTTTTGAATGTTGTTACAGTGTACATTGTGATGGATTAAGCGGTTTCTATGTTTTGTTAAATGACGTTTGAATAGGCGGTTAAAGCAGATGTGTATTTTATTCACCTTCACACAACTGTGTCAATAACAAATCTGTATTGGCTAATTTCAAAAAATGAATATCTTAAGTTCATGTAATGTTTCCACACATGTTTCAAAAAAAGCAGCAGCTCACCGTTGCAAACGATGGCGATTTTAAGAATTAATGAAAACCATTTGCCGTATACTGCCGCAGTCAAAACGTCGAAATACAAGCATTTTTGTTGCAGAACAGAAAAATTGAAGCAAAAGTTGCCAGTATGAGCGGGTCGGGCTTGATCCAGAAGTTCAGGTCAGCGAAACTAAATTTTAATGATGTACGCCTTAACTCCAGAACATTAAATATTCTATTAAAATTAGCTGAGAAGCCAAAATTAATTATTGTTAGTAGTGTCACCGACAGATACCAAAAACACGTTGCTTTTTCGGAATAAAGCAGCATGTTCTTAGAATTTCTTGCTATGCTCTTCACAATAGGAACCTCCAACATCTTGAATTATTTGGTATTATTGAAAAGTTTTACCAACTACTGAGTCTCTCGTAAAAAAAACTTTTACTTTTATTTGCAGGACGCTTTTCATAATTTTTCAGTTTCGTGCAAAAAACATTCATTTATGCGATGAAGTTTTGTCTGTGCTGTCATTTAGCGTCGATGGAGTATTACAGTCTAATGTTGCACACGAAAAGATTTTCCCCTCAGTCGGCAAAAACTCTCTACAAAAGTGAGGTCATCGAATCATTCACAATTTGCTGATTAATTCGATCGGGTCAGATTTGTGGAAACTTCTTGCTGGGATGTGGACATGTGCAAGTTCGCACCGAACCACAAAGTTATGAAAGCAGAGCATGGCAGGCACCCCGAGCGCTCACAACAGACATAGCCTTCAATCTGTTTGATCGGGCATTAAAACTAATTTATGCACACACGGGCAATCTCACACAGACACGTTCATTGTGAAAACTAACTGTGAAAATTTGCGTAGTGAAAATGTGGAAAACTCCGGCCAACGTTTTTTTGTTTTTGTTAAAAAACAGTTAACTTGGTCAATTCCGCTATAAATAAGGCACTAAATAAAATGGTGATAATTTTCCAAAATTATAGTTTTTGAAATGACATTTGTGCAAGCCATTTAACTGAATTATTCACCTTATGTAAATTCATCAAAAATTTCTGTTTAAACGAAAAGCATATTCGACATTTTTAACACCAACTTACTTGTTTTTCAAAGACTCGTCTTGTTTGGTGTATTTATACAGAACCAATTTTTTTTATTTTTGATTTACTATATTCAATTTTTGTGTCAGAATTTCAAAATCCACGTCGGTTTTCGCCACAAAACAAACTAGGAAGTATTTCATCTCCAGGAAGACAAAGTTTCAGCCAAAGAGTCGAGACCACAACCTTCAATTTCAAAGCCCTTTTACAGTCTGTGGCATACTACCATCTTCAAGCACTAATAAGTGCATGGCATGCAGACAGAAGGAAAAGCAAAGCTGTTGGCATGCTGGAAAGACGAAACAATTTAGTCACCACAAGGATTAAGTTACTCACGGAGGTAAGAGGTTCGATGCAAAATTGATCTTGAATCTGGTTACCAAGCGATTTTTCATGTCATGCTGGACCGGTTGGTTGTTAACTGAAACAGAAGCTATACTGGAAAAGCATTTAGTTTAAGGGAGGATATTGTGCGAGCAGTACATGCAACACTTTTGTATTGACTTTTCATCCTACTTTGAATACCCATTAAGGCAACTTCATCATAGCCCGCGATGAATCTAATGTTCAGTTTATTTTAGCACCCCGACCATGCAGGCCCGTAGCCAGGTTTTAAGGTTTGGGGGGGCAAAACACATTTTTAGGAGGTCAAAATTGTTTTTGTTGTACGTTAAAATCAAATTTTTCGGGCACAGCAAAATTTATGGGCACAAAAAATTGAGGGCACTGCCCCGAATGCTTCCCGTGGCTAAACGGGCCTGCGACCATGTAGAGAACACGTGGTCAGGGATGCAGGGACAGGAAACGACGACCGCAGCTGTCATTGGGTCACTATCCCCACAAGTGCATGCAAATAAACAAAATACAACTGAAACACTATAGTGAAAAACAAACGATGCAAATAAAAGTAAAGACGTTGCAATGAAGTAACAACACCACGCAATAAAGAAATAAAAAATGCACTCTGAATTCAGTCAATTAAAATATCCAGTTTAGACTTGTAGCAATCCGCATCCTTCAGTCTACATATCAGCCACTCCCACAACAGGGCCGCCTGCTCAAAAATACAAGGTGGCAGCTTTCAGCAAGTCAATGTCGCAGCTCAAGGCCACCCGCGCAAAACGACAACAGCAGCTCACATCCAACCACGTCACCACACAACAAACCTTTGACATAGTAAAGAAAATTGTTAGGTTATCAACAGTTTCACACAGATATATTTGGAAACCTTTTCACCGCTAAAAGTCTATTCCAACAGTGTTTGGAAACACTGTCCCCACTCATGAAAGCATTGACAACATAGCACTTGCGCCGAGCCTACCCATATTAGCAACCCACAGTCAATAAACAAACAAATGAGTAAAAACGAGATATATCTCCAACAAGCTTCAGTGCACCTAAAATCAACCCAGACTTAACATCACAGCTCATGTATAAACAATAGTAAAATGTAAATGCAAATAAAAGCGACAAGATCAGACAATAATCATTGTCCACTTCAAAAAGCCATCCAGCACAATAAAGTATCTTGTTCAGTTTCTTAAGCAAACGTGAAATTGGAGAAATGTTTTGTTTTTAATAGTTATTGGTACGGAGTTCCAAAGTTTTGGTCCCAGGCACATGAAGCTGTTTTGATCTTGTTTACAATGTCTCAAGGGAATTAAGTAATTATTTTTTGCTGATTTCCTTTTGTTGTAACTATGCCTAGTAGGAACAAGTACTGTCTGTGCACACTGCACCAGTAACAAAAATCAGCACGCATTGATGGTATTTAATGGAAATCGATTTCGCCACACGGATGACTTGGACTAAAGATGCCGTATGGCGAAATCGATTTCCATTAAATACCATCAATGCGTGCTGATTTTTGTTACTGGTGCAGCGCGCACAGACAGTGCTTAAGTTGAAGATATGGGTAGACAAGAATCGCCGCAGTTAATAGAAAGGAAGACACAGGTTGATACTGATGCTCAAGAAACAAGCAGAGCTTCCAAGTATAGTAGGAACAAGTTGATACTTTCTAATGTAAAAGAGGAGTCTCATTGTTACGTAACTTAACATATGCTTTCCAAGCTCAATGTTGTAATTCATTGAGTTTTAATGTTTTGTATTTTGTATAGGGTGTTAAAATTTGTAGATTTATCAGCAAAAGTTATGCAACGAACTGCTCGGTTATATTGAGCTTATGTAAGTCACTTTTCGTAGGCTGAGGCCTAGAGAGTTACTGCAGATGATAGTTTTCACTTAATGAGAGCCTGCAGGAAAACTGCCTGCATTTCAAAAATTGTGAAATTGTACTTCAAAACATATTTTTAACGAATTGTCACAACTTTGCTGCCGTTTTTTTTATCACAAGCGTTTTATACACTACTCTTATCATTTTTCCTAGTTGCTGTCACCTAGAATTCTTGACCGAATATTTTTCCTTTTTCAACCGCTTGAGCGTTTTTAAAAGCTTAAGCCACTGAGCAATTTTTACGAAATTGTACGTTTCTGAAACTAATGATCCGTTTCATGCCAAGTGCAGCATGGAAACAATCAATCAATCAATTTCAACAAAGATTATCCTTTAATGTAAAAAATATGTATGCAGATATATTTAATGCAGAGCATTATAAATCTACCATGCCATGAGAACTTATAACAGCGGAGATTGAAGCTTTTCACTTTGTTTTATGACGGCGTACTCAAGTAACTGTCTTAAAAATACTTGGTTTCGTGATACTGTAGTCAATGTTCTCATGTTCTTTCTGCTGAACACCTCCGATCGCTTTTCTTGTTTTTTATGACTACTATTGCACTCGCTAACTTTGCTGTTCGGCGGCTGTATTTTGCGGCATTGTACTAAAGGAAATGTAGGGTACTTGTGCTGCACTGCATTTGGTTTCATGGTCGGTTACCGAGATCTAATGTGACTGGGAGAATTCCCGAGCATTGGTCACAGGCTTATGAGTTTTTCTCGTGCCATCACTGAGATCTCTCCAAAAGGACGTGGTTCAACTTTTTTCAAGTGTTGTTTTGAGATTGCTATCCAATGAAAATATTGTATCCTTTCAATAGGAGAGGGTGTGGAATACCCAAACCGCACGGACGAGCGTTAACATAGTGACTTGTACCTCGAGCAACGGTGAAACCAACCACTTGCATTGGGATGACCCACTTCTCATAGTGGACAAGCCGTTTGTGAAAACTTTTCTGTGGAAAAAAAAAGCCTCCTTCTGTTGAGGTTTGTATGCGAAATTGCTTTGATTATGGCAGATGGCAGGTCACGAGTTTCCATTTTATCCGCATGAACAAATTTACTCGGAAGTAAAAATCATTTTACGGCAACAAGTATTTGACATACTTAATAGTTTTGATCCATGATTAGAACTATCGATTTGAAATTTTTGTCTGGTTCAGATCGCTGCAACCATTTTGTCTTTCAGCAGTTCACCTTTTTCGCAAACGACTTGCCAAAAGCGGGATGTCATAATAAAGCAAAATGTTAATTGATCTTCAGTGGTGGCGCGCATGCGGGACAGAGAGGTTTGGTCGCAACACTGACGTGTTTCGATTTACTCGGCGCAGAAATCGATGACTATTTCCGCCTTAATTTTTTCGATATTATGACGCCCCTGCTGATACTTCGTGCTCAAAGTGCAATGCATCACATGCTTATTTTTTGTTCTTGTTGATAGAGGTTTGACTTTGCTTTTTCCAGCTCAGTTCCGACGTTCTTTTTCATACAAAGAGCTTAAAACAACAATCAAAAAGGGACAACAAGACTCATTTCCCCATGGCCCAGTGATTGTGAGAAGATCAGATGCTGTGCTAACCTACTTCGTTGAATCCCCAGTTCCACGTTTTCGAGGTGACTGTGCACGAAGGCGTACATGACTCGGCGAAAGGTGGGTAAGTGTTAACTAGCACTACAGTTTTTGTATTTTTGTATATCAGCAAAGGAAAACACTGTGTGCTTACTCATATTTCCTCGTGCCAGTAGAAGGTGGAACTGTGTGGTAGAAAGATCAAAAACTTCGGGTTTGCTGGTAGTTTTCTTTACGGAAGCTGCTCTTGTAAATGAGCAGACGGCAACACCGCAGTTCGTCGACGCTGCAACATTCGTAATTTCTCCCTGCAGACAAAACAAAGATCAAGCCACGTCATTGATTCCACTGCCGGACAATTGACCCCAAAAGTTGAGTTAAAGACAGAACAAGTGTTCTATGTATAACTAGGAGATATATAAATGCATATCCTTTCCTTCATCAAAATGTCAGTTTTACTATTTTTCGTTTTTGGTTTGTTTGCTTATGAGGTAATTTGAAAGGTTTCTACGTTTAGGTTTTAAAACTTGATGGAGTATTCATTTTGTTTTCAACAAAATAACATTCTCTGCAATATAGAGTATACTTCGCAAAAATAGAGAACAGGGCGATTCCTCGATTTCCTAGTTTGGCATCGATGCGGTAGTTACAGCAAATCAACTGAAAATTGTTTTGAATGTAGAAATGCAAAGTCAGCGAAGTGAGCTTTAAGAGGAATTACTCGAAACAACCGAATTCACCAACTGTAGCTGTTACAGATTAACCTATGCTTTTGTAAGCCGCAATAGAATGAAAGTTTTTTTTCACTTAAAAGAATAATTCTGCTGCCTTGCACTGATAAACATAGACATTTACATTTTTCAAACAAAGATAGAAGTCTTTGAAAAGTTCTACGGCATCCAACAATCCAAATCACGTTTTGAAAACAGAAGTTCATCTATATTCTGGAACAACGACGGCTGTATCTGGGATAAAAAAGCCATTCTACCACAAGAAACTCAGCCTTTCCAAGATTACGTAAGGCACATAATTTTACTGAAAAATTTTAGGAGATCTTACTCAAATCCTTGGGTGACAAATGTGCATCAGTGCCTAAGTATTATGAAGAAATCCAACCAATTTTTTGTTATCTAAACTGCTGATAAATTTAGGATGTAATGTTAGTTGGTAGCTGAGCGGTGGTGGAGCTGGGCTACACTGGGAGCATAAGCACACCCAATAGTTTTGATTTGTTGAAAATTCGGGCAAAATCCAAAAAAATACGGGTACAGAAGTTTCAAAATCTTTACAATATTAATGAATTCAAGTACTGCCTGTGCACAAGCAACAAAAATCAGCACGCATTGATGTTATTTTTCCATTAAATAGCATCAATGCGTGGTGATTTTTGTTACTTGTGCAAGATATGGGTAGACAAGATTCGCCGCAGTTAATAGAAAAGAAGACACAGGTTGATGCTGATGCTCAAGAAACAAGTAGAGCTTCGAATTTTTTAATACAACATTAATGAAATTACACTTGTTTGTTATTGAGTATACAAATGAGTCTGACTCCGAAGAAAGGAGAGTACGTCACTAATTTCGTATTTTAGAGTTTGTGAGAGCTGTTGAGTAAACAACTGCTACAAATAATTTGTAGGAGAAAAGTTTGCCGCATAAGATTTTTTCAAGCAAATTTGGGGAAATTCGGGCAAAATATCCTTGCCGCCCCAAAAAATTGCCTGGGTTGCTCCTACACCTGTGTAGCTAAGCGTTATGAAGACAACGTCGAATGTCAAGTTTTGTAACGCAGTAAGCTGGCAGTCAAATCACTAGCTACACTTAAATTCGAGAAATATCAAAAACTCATCGTGCCAATCTAGCAAACCGTTACCGGTAGTACACTGTCTGTTGAAGGGGTGTCGTATCGCTGATGCAATGCCCCCGATTTTAGAGCATTTCCGGTGCAATAATAGAGGTCTGCATCATCCATGCTGGCTGTGCGAGAAAAAGCGACTGCAGCATACGTCCCACCGTTTCCTGTTCCACCACTCAGTTCCATTCGGAAAGCCCGGGCTTGTGGATTCTTTTGAAAAAAACAATATCGCTTCATTTGTAACAGCTAATACAAACATATGTCAAACTTACAAATAGAAAATTCAATTACATTAACACAGCGCAGCACCACTGCTTGTTCATGTTTGCGGTGCGTTTCCAGTCATTCTTTGCATTCCATGGTGACCTCGACAAAAGTAAGTATCTTTAGCTTAAGCTAAAAATACATTTATTGCATTTAATAATGTATTTAATGCTTGTATTTATTGCTTTCTCTTGACCTTTCATTAACCACTAAGTACTGAAATTTATCTTTGCTGTTGTGGCTTCTTGTTTTAAAAACTTGGTTTAATCATGTATTTCTTGAGTTTTTTTTATTTCTATTTCTGAAAGCCTTCACGACTATGTGCAACTCAAAGCTCCATAACTTTCAAGCGGATTATTTTTGGTCGTGGGGTCAAGAATGTGGGATTGCTTAAAATCTTTCCAGTAATTTTCCTGTTGTTTTAACAGAAGACATCCAACCGCGGTGCAACCTTGTGTTGCGATCGGATGATCCGAGTGGCAAGCTCGCAAAGCGTGGCAGCGAGCACAATAGAGATCACCCGACGAGATCACTCTCGTCGTCACCATTAGCAAACAGTGTTGAACATGATCCGGTCTCCGGATCGTGATCCAACCGGCTTCTGCACTTCAGAACCGGATCCGGATTGGACTGGATTTTGAAAAAACTCAACCGGATATGATATGGATATCCAAACTGCATTGATCACTGCAGTATAATCCTTAATCAGAGATTTTTTCGGATATAAACAGGATTGGATCAAATATTTCGACAGGTCTGCCGGATTAGGATCGGACCGGATTGTTGAAAGAAAGTTTTGGACTGGATTAGGATTCCAAAAATCTCCGATTTGTTCAACACTATTAGCAAATACAATCAACTATTCATCAGGTTCACAAGCATTGGAGGTCACTGACGGAGATAACTCTATCAGTCTGTCGGGATCACACTTTTATTGCTTGTTTCCCGCCACATACATAAAGGTGCTATTCTTAGTGTACATTCCTTCCGAGGGGCATAGCACATTCAACGACGCGCCGACGGAGACGTTGCCACACTTTTAATTGATTACATGAGCAGAAGAAATCTTTGAATTCGGGGCACACACGCACTAACTAGCATCATGACCCTGCGTTCTTCAGTCTGATGAAACAAGGACTTCAGCTTCTGCTAAGTTTTTGAATGGTTGAAAACGTTCGGTTTATTTGCAGTCAGTTTTGATTCAGAAAAAAAGCATAACTTTTCCCTCATCCCATCGGCTTGGCTTGGCGCGAGTATTTCACTAAGATATTTACCATTCACTTGGTTTTCATTCAAATGTGCGAATAGGTTTTGCTTACAAAATCACAGTTTTATATTGTCAGTAGACGGTTATGGTATGAAGTTAGATGTTTATTTTCGCCACTGCTGTAATCTATTCACGTACAAAATATGAAACCCAAGTAATTTGCGCGTCTACTTCAACGGTAAAGCCTCAAGGGCTAACTCGTGCACTCAGCAGAGCTCAATGTGAAAAAAATCAATCAAAATGAATAAAGAAACGATGGGTAAAGCCGGGAAGCAGACAACAGCGCTAACAAAAATTTTACTGACTTTAATCAGTTGCAATATGTCTTTTCAAACTGACACCAAATTTGTCAAAACGCGGTGAGTTGGTACACGTTTATAAAAGAAAAAAGACTGTTTAAAATTGGCGGAACTTGTTTGGGGAGCAGAATTTAGGTGTAGGTCGAATGTTTACTTTATACATTTCTTTTCGTGCGAGTTCATCTGTGTCGGAAAGTACTTCCCCAAGCGATATGTACAACTTGCTTGTCACAAATCTACTTGCTGCAAACAATCACGGAACTACATTTTCACTAGCTCGCAATCCCGATAGTTTCACCGTTTATTACAGCTGTAACTAGCGAAGAATGTGAAACAATTTTGCTTGCAACGCATTGAACTGTTTATTTTTACTGTTGTTCGCCACAAATTCCACTGAAACATTCTTGGCAAGCTAAGTTTAAATAACTTTTTCAGAGACACCGAATGACATTTCTGATTTGAGGTGGTATGGAGGTGCTGAGGTGCTGCCAAGGACATTTATGGGATATATCACCAATTGCATCTCCTATTCATGTAGATCAGTGGTATGTAATAATGGGTATTCAAATAGAGTCATGGTGTTTGTGCAAAAAGAATTCGCGTCTGTTAGACTTTACTTCAGTAATGCGAAAGAACAACAACCTCGTGTTTTATGTATCTGCTTTTTCAGTGCACCGCGAGGGCTGCAGATGATCCTTCCAAGCCAGCCACGTGTTTTTTTCTCTCGGTGAAAAAAGGTATGCACAGAGGAAACCCGTAAGCCTGTTACGTCTAGCATAACCAAAAAAGAGGATTGGCTTTCGCTTGAATGCGATATGGCAAAGGTCGCGGTCGGAACATTTAGATAAGGCCAACACCGGCAACAGGAGTCATTCCTTGATGCTTTGTCATGCAGCCTCAAGCGATCCTAGGACCGTTCGAGTGCAAGCCATCTGCGTCTAAGTAGTTAATTATGATGTAATGCGTTGGCTGATTAAAGCTTTAGGGTCTGAAAACTGTTTGGCATGATTCACTCAGTCAAGCCTGCTGCACAAATCAAACGTGAAGGTAAAATGCTCAAAATATAAATCTTCATTTGCTTTTGAATCACGTGAGAAAATGGGATGAGGTTCGGTAGTTGGTAGTACACCCGAGAACTAAGCGTGTGACGGGGTATTGTAAAAGAAGCCTTGATGCTGCTGCAAAGAGCGAGTGCACTTCAACTGAATTGAATAATAATCATGACGTGACTTTAGACACGTCCACTGTTCTCTTATTAGTATCCATGTGTGTGTCATGCATAGTTGATGAGGCTATCTACGAAATTGCCAATCCAAAAAGTTGTTTTAAGCCTTGAATCATTAATCGATCTTCGCACGAATTCCATAAAATCAAAGCAAATTCTGGTCGAACTGAAGAAACCATCGTGAAAAGTCGAAACGTAGAAACCAACCATTTTATCTAAAATTCACTGCTTCGTGTTGCATTTTAAACGAGGGTAGAGATATATGTTCTCCAGGCCACCTCCGTACAAAGCGTGGGTATTTTATGAGCAGGCGCGTAGCCAGGGGCGGTCTAGGACAGTTCGGCGTCGCCGTTTCGGCGACGGGACGTTTCGGCGATGGTGGTCGCAAATGTTTTATGCGAAAAAATGTGTGTTTTTGAAATACTTTGAAGGTTAGACTACAAAGGATGTTTGCTGCATAAGTGTTTTTGTTGTCATCCTGATGGCCAGTGGCCAGTGTAGTTTCCCGTCCGTCAGGATTGTGGAAGAACTTAGTGCGACCGTGACCACGTGTGTAAAGAAATATGGCTTGTGACGTTTATTTTTGCTGGCATGAGGCGTTTGTGAGTTGATGCAAAACGTTAAGCCTGGACAGCATCTATTGCTTGATCTTTCACGTAGACAGGGGCGCATCTAGGGGGTCTGTTTTGCTGTCATGACAGACTCCTTTGCACCGCAGGCTACTCAGCATTAAAGCCGATGATAAAATATCAAACGATGTCACTGCAGGTCTCTGATGCGGGTGGTTTCGAACAGGCAACAGTCTACATTTCCCTTCTAACCTTACATCGTACTATTACGAAACAACAACGTCCCTGCCTTGTCTCTAAATAGCACCTGCGCAATGACATGAAACAATCCAGGTTTTTGAACACTCGAAATTGATACTGCGTCGAACGCACTTGTTTCTGAATTTCCTCCTCTGGCAGTGCCGGCTCTAATGCTGTCAGAATTTCATACACTGCCACGCACACGCAGGAGCTGTTTTGTAAAATTTCTCTTCATGGCGAGAGGACAGTCTCCAATCACGATCGTTTCGTTTCGCAGTTTCGGGCTAATTTTGTTTGCTGTTTACACATACTGTACTAAGTTATGAAAAAACTAACAGTTTAGGCCTTCCTCAACGTCACGCCAAGCAACGTGATTTCGTTTCTACTGAAACTATATTTTTATAAGCAACTTATCATATTGAAAGGCGCGACAGCTAGCCTCAAAAATTGTGTCCACATTATCTGAACAAAATATCAGTGAAGCGTCGTATTTCGAAAATAGCCTTTTTAGAATTAAGTAGTTGACGATGTTGTTTGCTGCTCACGAAGTCCTATATTGATTTCGAGTAATTCATTTTTACATTACGATACAAAGTAATCAGAGCAATTGCAATTCAATCGATCTTCTCCGCAGTGATTTTGCAAGTATATTTATAACACCGCATCTTGATAGACAGCGCGCTCCAGGGACGTAGTTGTGCAGCTGGTTGCCAGCATCGATTTTATAAGTGTATGTACGTTTGGATAAACAGCTCTCATTGCTGTACGATTGGGACAAGTGCTAGACCGAATCTTGCGCCTACACGCTTCACAACGGCAGTGCTAACTTTTGCACTTTGGTGACATTCCAAAGGAAAATACATTTCACATTTCATCGCCGAAACGTCCATCGTCGAAACGGCTGCGCCGAACTGTCCCATTCTGCCCAGAGGGGTGGAAAATGAGGCAATTGCCCCCCCAATTCGGAAAGTAGCACTAACAATTTTCAGGTTAATCAAGCTTTTGATGTGTAAGCCAAAGAAATGCGTCAGTGCAAATCAGCGAAACCGCTTTAAAAAATTATGTTTCAACTTTTAGTCGAACTTGATCAAAATAGTATGGTTTACCAATTGCCCATGATTAATCAAACGTTGTGCATAGTCCAAATGCTGGAGAATTCATGCCATGGCTGGCCTTTACCTAAGGTTTGAGCTCCGTGTGGAAGTTGGTGATAATGAAACACAAATTTGTATACGCGCTTGTAATCACTAACCGGAAGTGAAACAAGGAGTAACGCTTTTTGCAGCTGTTTCTGTCGCACCAGCTTGCTGTATCCCATCTAATGGTGGTGTAAGCTTCATTTCAAGACCATCGCAAAAATTCGTCTGATAACTCTGACATGCTATAAATACTGTATATTTTGCCCTTGACTGCAGCATCAGCCATAGCTTTAAATCAGGCCTGCACAACATACGGTCCAAGGCAGCTTTCTCAATTGCAGAAAATGTTGCAAAAGTCCGACTTCGGATAATTCATTGTCGTTTCAGAATTTCTTCCGAACTACCAGGAAATAGACTTTTGCGGCCCGCGGCAAATTTGTGTGGATCAATTTCGACATTCGAGTTTTCTGAGTTGTGCAGGCCTGCTTTAAATGAACATCGCAGATTTTTGTTTTTGTACAGTTTTACAATTAATGCGTGAATGTGGTAGTGATATACATCTCGTATGCATTGAAGCTCAAGCCTTGGCCAAGAAGCAATTCACTTTCAGTCTTTTTTATTACGCACTTAGGCCATAGACACTGTTTAGCAACAATAGCATTTATTCTAGATATTTAGTTGTGATGGCATGTAGACCTACTGTGATGGTTCAATCACAAATATGTGGAGGTTTCATCAGTGACCTTCCATTATCCTTGCCGGCGAGTAAAAATAATAGTTTTATTAAGTAATCAGAATCCGACCTGTACATAGTTTGAAAGTGATTCAACATTCATGTGATGTTTAATTGCCACTCCATCCTACAGTAAAAATCTGAAAGCATTTAGCTTAACGTTAAGAGTCAGCAGAAAAAATCTAACGAAAGTGGAAAGATGCTTTTTATTTTGTAAGTGTTGAGGCCATTGGCATTGCCATATACATAGAGATAGCTTGCAAATTGTTTTCTCGAAAGCGCATGTGACCAAAATGAAACTAATTAATTTTTTTCCAAGTCGATCAGATTTTGTTATTTAAACACTAATGGATTTAAAGAAAGGCTTCAACCGCTTAATTCCCAAACTTTTTTGAGCGCGACGCAAATCTGAGGTTGGTGAACACCTCGCCACCCAAGCCTCAAACAACCGATGACAAAAACACTGCTTGTGTGGATGTTTTTTGGTAGCAAGTTTATAAGTTCGTTTTTAATGTCAGCAATCTTCTCTTTCCTCAAGTAGGCTATCTAGGCAACAGACAGACACAGACAAGCAGTGGTAACTTCGATTAATTCATTTTTTACATTACGATAAGTCTCCATGTCGAAAATCTACAATTCAGGTTTGGATCACCTCGCCGCGACCCATTTTTTGGCCCTTCTCCAACTTTCTTTGGGTTTTGGTTGATACTTTGGGAACCACTGGGCTAGATCAACCAACCGTTGTGTAATGCTGTGGCGACAAGCAAGCCTATTTCTCACCTTATTGAAGAGCCATGGTAATAATTGGTTTTGGCTTCGTTTTCGCAATTACACAACCGTTTTCATACTTCGTGTAGACTGATTGGGTAAAACATATGCAGGTTTCTTTAGGGGACATGTAGGAGAAATGTGGGACCAATGGGACAATTTTGACATTTTTGCTTCTTTTGGAAAACTGGCTGATACATTCATGGTCAGGTGATGTTTTTCTTGTAATTTGGGTTATTCTGCATAATTTAACATGAAAAAGATCAATCGTCAGAGATGTTTCGATAGTTTTATTTGCATTTAAAAATTTCCACTAAAACGTCCCATTGGTCCCCACCCATGAGGACGTTTGGGACAATAGGGTGGAACCAATGGGACATGTACAAAGTATGATTATCTGAGGTAAACAAACCTTATCATGTCGCGTTTCTTTGTTTCTATTTTAAGAAATCAGTTAAATGCAGATTCACCACGCCTGTAATGTTTACAGAATTCGATAAAACTATTTTTTGTGATCCATTTCTCATGTTTCATTGGAAAGAAAGGTTGATATGATCTTGGTTTAACCTGCATGAGATTCTTGTCAATAATTGCATCCAAAATATATATAAACAGTAGAATGACCGTGTTTGAAAAGTGGTTTGTATTGCATCTGTGAAAGTGTCAAATAAACTTTTAAAATTCCAGACAAGTGTTTGGTTATTGAGTGAAGTGCACGATGGGGCAAGACTTCAACCATATCACTAAGTTTGACTGATGCTATGTCATCTTTTTCTGAAAATTAGAATTATTTTTTTATCTCATTATGAACCAAACGTTGAAGTCTCCATGTGCATCAAAATTTGGTGCCTCTTTTCCTTTAAATAAACGTTTATTACAGCGTACGAACGAGCAGGTGTTTCAATTGTCTTGTCCAGTGAATTGAAACCATATTTCTTCAACAAAGGCTTCCCCTTTATAATTAATTTCTTCATCATCTTCATTACGTTAATCAAGGTGCATTATATACTCACTTTTACTTCTGGAGGATGAGTATTTCCGACGTCTTGAAAACAAAGTTGTTTTGAGGGGCAACTACAATCTTTTTTTTCTAGGGCGTCAGTTAGTGTGGTAGGCTTGGATTTTTCTGTTGTTGCTGCCTGTTGTGGTAGAGGACACTTTTGGGTGCGGAGAAATAATATTTAGGAACGTTTCTGCTTCTGACATTTTTCCAATGTCAGGCACCTGTGTGAATCTGCTCGCACCTTTCAGAATGTTACTTTTTCTGCCTGTTGTAGAATGTCAGTCGCGACTGAATGGAAGAACATATCATGTGCGATCATACCTGGATTAAGAGGGGAAGCGGCTCTGAATGAGAAAGTCATTTTTTCAATTGGAAATGGCCTTGCAAAGGCCTTCGCAGTTAATTCAGCAGCTTTGTATATTAAAATAGGTCGTCCAGGATGTGAATTAGGTGTACCAAGGGTCCCCACCCTATCTGTCCCAAAGGTCCCCAGGCAGCCGTTTTGAAAATATTGACTGATCATTTGCAAGTTCTTCAAGTGATTACATCATAATCCGCCCTGTGCAGTCTGCAGTAGTCATACGTTCCCCCAAAATATGCGACTTTCATTTTAACCTCTTTGCTACTAGTCAAAAATGAAACGACACTAACCTCAATTTTTCTACTAAAAATCAATAAAACCGGGGTTTTCCCATTCAAACGTCAGTGCAATTGTTGTCTGCGACGAAAACACATGTGAAACATCTAACCAAGATGTCGGTTCGACAATGTGAAAATAAGAAAGTGATCACAGGAAGGTGCTGTTTTGCCAGGTTTAAACTTGTCAAAGTGTCCCATTGGTCCCACATCTCCCCTATAACTTTCCCCAGTAAAAAAAATTGTCTTTAATTGCGATTCTTGTTGTTAACTCTGAAAAAATAGATAGCTAAATACCTGATCGTTTGTGGGAAGCAGGCTTGGTTCATGTTGAGTATAAAAATGCTACCGCAGTCGCGTTTCATAGCGTTTAATGACACAATATCCAAACAGTTTTCAAACGCGTTGAGGGAGACTAGCGTTTGCATCATCAGTTGCATATGTCAGCCAGTCGCTCAAGAACTGGACAAGATAGATAATCTTAGCCTACATGCGCGCAACTTTTGCAGACATACTTCGTGAGTAGGTGTCTTAGAGCAAAGTCGCTACTTGGCTTCGATTGAACGTGTGTTGGTGTACATGAGAAGCGTGTAAATATAAAAAGCGCAATCACAATGACGGCCAAGATGAATCCTTGCTCAGCTGAAACATTGGCTGAAAAAAGTATACTGCAGACCTTGCACTGATAGCATCAAGATTTTCGTAAACGCTTTCGCAAGAAAGTTTTACGAGCAAATGGTGGCTTTCATTCCAAGTAGCAACTTGTAGATTTACAAAAAACAAACTTTTAAAACTTCTCAATTCACTAAAAACAGACTTCCTATTTGCCGGCTTAAATCTGAACAGAATTATTCAGAAAAAGAAGTGCCAGAAAAAGGCACATTTTTATGGATAATGCTTTAAAAACAAGGGAATTACATATTTGAATGTTGATACTTGGGTGTTGTTTGCCCCCCCCTATCAACATTTCTGGCTACGCGCCTGTTTATGAGTACACTTGTTTCAGGTTGCATCAACTGAAACTTCGGTTGACTGTTGCAATCTAACAGTTTTTCACCAATAAAGTTTATTAGCAGACGAAGATAGTCAGTTTCAGCATTATACAGCTGTAGCTGTTGAAAATCTACCAAATTAACAGGGCTGTTATATTTAATTTCTGTAGATCAAGTGTCAACATAAGCACTGCCGCTTAGACTGCCTGGGAGAAAATCTTGAAAGATAAGTTTTGTTTTCCGCGATATCCTATCTCTGGCACCAGAAGAACAGCAAAAAGCGGCAAGAGGAGCATATTATTTTTCAGTTATGTAAGCCACTTGAGATAGGCTTTTTGACAGAAAATGCTCAGCCTAACCTGGCAGGTTAAATTGGAAGCCCGAATAGTGGTAGCTAACACACTGAGACTAAAACACATTTTCTTATATACATTATTGCACATAGCAACACACTATTACTGCAAACACGATTCAAACCCGAATTTGCTTTTCATATCTCAGCCCAAATCCCCCAAAAAAACAGTTTCAAACTCGGGCGGGAATAATAAGTAACACTGTAGCGGTCATGGTTGACCGCATATACGACGACGGCCTCCACAAAAGGAATGTGAGTTCAGACATACAGTAGAAACATATAAAGAAAAGTCGACCTGGGATGCACAAAATGAACTCGTGAAAGATAAACTCGTGAAATATTGAAAAATGAAGATTTTTTGGTGCTACTGTATAGCGTGAAATCTTTACCCTGACCAATGAGGTCACCGAGGTCACGCGGTAGACCTCAGGCTGCACCTGGATAGGCGACATGTGGCGGTAGACCTCTGTGGGGCGCCGTTCGTAAAAATATTATATCTGACAGATTTAGCGCAAAAACTGCTATCTCTGGCATATTTAGCTATCTCTGCGCGCATTTAGCTATCTCTGCGCAGAGATAGGCGAAGAGGACTGTTGGCGCCAGCTGGTGCCGATGTCGTGGCCTTTGCTGGTTGCTCTTTCTTCATGCCTCGCCAACACCTGTGTTTTTAAGGTGATATCCGTACGGTGCTGCCTAATACGACCCTGAAGGCTGATGGATTTTTTAATTCATTTTGAACGCGCAGACTAGTGATACTCTATCCAAGTAAGGGTCTATGGAACTCGAATCACGATCTGCGTAATGGTCCACTGCGCTTTTTTCTGGGTTATTTTCGTAAACCCCG
>Ga0210059_1003631_pt1 | contig 24755 bp, 21 predicted proteins | sample Ectturendosymbi2_FD_188042 | JGI IMG/M metagenome (GOLD analysis project Ga0210059, IMG submission 188042) | Ecteinascidia turbinata endosymbiont from Florida, USA - Sample 2 (SPAdes) (version 2) | ecosystem: Host-associated > Tunicates > Ascidians > Unclassified | place: Key West, Florida...
TTCGAACTCCCGACAATGTCACTAGGGTTCAAGAGTCAGTCGGTCGGAGTCCGAGCAAATCTCTGCGACGGTGGACATCTGGAGCATGTACTCTAGGACTCTTCTTGACATATTATTTCTGATTTGAAGACAAACAGTTGCAGATTATAAAATGTTATCTTTTCACCTTTCAATAAATGTAATCATCATTGTGGTATCATTTAAAATCCTGGATTTGTGCCCAATCGCTTTGTTTCAACAATTGTGAAACACCCTGTAAGTTTTCTGAGCATCAGAGGCGTTCGTCGACGCCAGCGGTCAAGTTATCTTTTTGTGTAGCGCCTTCGCCATCGCTCAATCCAACCAAACTGGCAATTTGCCAAATCTCTTGTGATTTTTCGTTATCTCGATATAGAGCTGGCTTTCTAGTTAATGAACTTTAGTCTGGAAATAGAATGCCGTCCCTACCGAATCGTGTTTGGTACGTAGCCAGATGGTCGGCCAATTTTGGCAACCCTGTTGAAGTTAGTTGTTTTTTGCAGCATTGCCGCGTTTAGCAACCAACCTCACCGCTCCATGCCACACTTCTTAAAAATAAATCAACAGTGGAGGAAGCCCACAATATCTTGTCTTTAACCGAAGACAGAGTTGGTCGTTCGACCGATATTCGCTTCGACTGCTTGCAGAAAAAATTTGCAGAAGTTGTTGCGTATGTGCATAACCCGTGAAAAGCTTCCACTGTCTGAAGATTACGAAGCAGCTCAAATACGCTGCTCATTTCGGCCGCGCTGTTAATTTCGTGTGGCCGAGCAGTGCGTATTCTTGCGCGGGGTTTCAAAATGTTAGCAGCGTTTCGAGCGTCGCACCTGACTGCACAGCTCAGCAAACAATGTTACTGGCGTAACAAGGATATTGTTCGTTGTCCGTCCCGTCCGTATCCGTGTTCCATATGTTGCTCTCCTTTCGTTTTTTTCTCGCCTCCGAGACGATACATGTGGTGCAATATCAGCCTCCGCTCGCGTGTGACGTCACAATGCTCTGTCTGTCCGCTCGACAGGCCTGGACTTGTCATTGGTCGACTTGTCGCTAAGGCGTCGAGTGTTTTGGAAACAATGGCGCACACGTGCTCACCACTGTTTACTACGAGTTGGCTTGCACGATCTGGTGCTATTCCCCATTGCCCTTTCTGCAACGAGATGCATTGCTGTTGCCGAAGCTCTTCATTCACACTTCCGTTTGATGAAACATTTTCATTTCGAGTCGCATTCAGCAAACTTGTTTTTCCGCCGCGTTCCTACGTTATGTTGTTTTGTTCGTGCTGGACCACGGCCGTTGCTTGTGAAGCTTCCACCATCGGCACAACGATGGTTCATACGTGACAAAACAAGTGAATTACCAGCAAAAATTCGTGGGTCATGATCACAGTCGAGTTGTGCGCATAAGCGTTGCGTATTTCTGCAGAAAAATACGCCTTGGCAAAGGTGGACTTTGCGCATGCTAAGTTGAGCACCAGGGAAATAATGCAGCTGGTTCGGGTCGAACCGCGGTGAAACAGGTTCATTCACAACAGCTATTGAAAGAAGCTTGATGACCTGCGCGACGACCCCGCTTTGTTGTTTTGTGATATGTGTGGAGCAGTGCTTTCGCTCGGTGCAACTCGTGTCAAGGAACATATATTAGGGCGTTGGGAAAACAGCGAATGGATAAACGATTTGACTTCGCGATGCGCAATGTCAGAAATTGCAAAAAAAGCAAGCAGTTCAACGTCTTATTGCAGCCGATCAGGTTACGGACGTGTGTACGCACATGCTGCGTTCCGTGCTGTTACTGCGTTTATCAAAAGTGACCGACACGTTGGGGCAAGCTTCTAAGTTGGCAGGACGCAAAGATAATTAGCAGCAGCGCTTGCGGCCGGGAGAGCGTTATAACAATGCACTTGGGTTTAAAGCGATAGCTAACGAGAGGTACTTTGGGGTTTAACATCGTGTCAGTGTCCTACTTTCATGACGTCAAGTATTTATCAGTTAAACTGACAGTTTATTTCTGTCTCGTTGAGGATCGAGCCGACTGGACGAAGTTTTATCAACAGACGCTATGTTGTTATGGTTACTGTTAGGTTTGCTAGATTTTTTTAGGACTTTCGTAGTTTCTGCTCTCTCAACACCTCCAAGTACGCCGCGTACGATTGATCGGGCCGTGGTGCCCGTAATGATCAAAGTATTCTTGTTGTAACAACTTTCGGACCTCGTCCACCGCTGTGTCTCTCCCTACAGCTGTTGGTCGGTTTTGTCCAAAGTTTTGTTTTAAATCTTATCCGCTTACTGTGGTGTCATTTAAATGTATTATACATTAGACACCGTATTGACGGTAGGTGAGGAATATTTTTAAGTAAAAGTAATTGAAAACCTGCATTTTTTCCTCATTAGAAAACGACGATACCCAGACACTAAGCACTGTGAGTTTTGACAAGAGCAAAGATAGTATATACAAGAAAATTACCTCTTAGCCATTACGCAAGTCAAACAATGTCTATATAATCATAAACGCAACTGCTGATCGTTTCAAGCAAAGCTTTTTGTTGTGCATAAATTAAGTTCACAATACGGCATAGAAATTAGTAGGTCGCGCCCAAGTGTTTTTTTTTTTAATAATTACTGCAAAGGTGTTTTCTTATAAGATATGTCGCAAAATAAGCACCTACTCCACGAAGTAAGAGTGAGTATATGGAGGAGAGCGGCGTGCTTATTTCTGTGGATGACTGCAAACGCATGATCACGTTTTTAAAAATTTTCTTGGTAACTTTCACGCTTCGACGAACGGCTGTAAATTGTTTGTGAAAAATATGCCTCCCTGTGGGCGTTATATCAAGTATTTAACTAAAACGCCAGCATATCTCGCCAGAACCAATTTGGCTGCGATTTAAAGAGCCAGAATAGCGAACGCATACTTACACGGCGCCGCTTGCAATAAAGTAGCTGATCCAGGTTTGCTTTGGCTGGTGTCGAAGAACAGAAATGGCAAAAGTTGCAGCGGTCCAGTCGTTTTGCCCTAGCCGCGCTTTTTCGCTTCCTCTCCAAACTGGGGAAAAACAGCTATAAAGCTTCGCTTACGCACCGTTGGGTTGCGGTGTCCGCGCAAGTGGCTCCTGGAGCGAGCATCGTCTGGCGCAGCGGGGCGGGCGGCGATGATGGATCGCGTTCCGTTCAGGTTGCGGTTGATAGGAAGGTGTCAAGTGCAAGTGTGACTGCCAATTTTCTGCGTCGTCCGCCGTGTGCGCGCAACGTGCGAACGGCCGGCGAACGCTTCGGTTCGCAACGTGTTGCGTTTTGCAGATCTCCGCAAGCGTGAAATCCCCAAAACGACACTTGCAGAACCTTTTGCGATCGAGTCTTGTTTCCTTTGGCGGTGGAAAGGCGCATTGGTGTTTGCTCCGATGAGGAAATGGATGTACGAGATGATCGAATTATTTATATAACCGAGTCAGAAGTCTATTTTCAAGAACACTTGAATCTTTGCTCTGAAAACGTAAAACGTGCTGAAAGTCGTGTGATCGTTCTAAAGGACCATGGAAATTTGTTTCCAAAAAATAGTTGCGTTAACATTATTTTGTTGATCCAACAAAGAATGGTGCAGACCAACGCAGATCGAGGCAAAAAAGGACTTGTAACCGCATATCGGCAGCCAGTACAAATGTAGCTTAGCGAAAGGACGGTTGTTAGTTTTTACAAGTCTGGTTTCAAGGTGTATGTGTGCTCAGCTGCGAGTAGTTCTCGCCGCAATTCCTGTCGCACTTCCACGTTTGCGAACAGATGATTTTTGTAAGAGCATTTTAAGTAGGAATATTGTTTTATGTGTGCATGCAGTTTGGTAATAGGTCCAGTGAGTCGTGTAAGTGGCCCAGAATTTATACCGTAAGTTCTTTCCGTTGAGAAACCAGCGGTGCATTTGTCGGAAGAAATGAATAAATGCTTCTTGCCAGGTCCGCGAATTTGCAAGAAAAAGTTAGTCTCTGCAGTTTGCATGCAGCTGTATTTAAGTATTTGCAGTTATTCAAAGTCTGCGCCTGGCGTGTGGTGAGGTCGTATCTGCGCTGCTTTGGTGTCGTACAGACCAACGCGGTTGCTTGCAGCCAGTGGTGGTGCTCAAAATGCTGCACTGCAATCGCTCTGCAGCAATACGGGGCAGTTGCAGAAGTCACTCCTCGGGCCCTAGCGGACAAGAATCGTTCTTCATGAACGCTCAAGCTGCTGCCTTCCAACCTTCCTTTATGCACAGCTCGGGCATGTGTACAACTTCCGTTGTTATTTGAACCATTACCTGCCCGGGCAGGTCACAGTGTTGCAATTCTAAAATCCTTGTGCGTTTGCAGAACGTGTATAGATGTTGCGCAACTTCGTGTGATGTGCATTGCTGCTGTTTCTGCCACCTCCTTTGCAACGGTCTGTGAAGACAAACATGGTGATGATTCGATATTCGCTTGCTGTTACTGTGCAATTTCATGTTGACGTCTGTAATATTTGGACGTCTCGACCAACCGCGGATATGACTTTATCATTCTGGTTAGTATTGCGGATACTGGTGTGGGCAATTCCTTCCGATAATTACGAACTTTGTATTTTACTTTAATTCAAGAAAGCTCGACAGAGTGGAAACAGTGAATGCTCATTATTCGGTTAGGAGAAGGACTGATGTTGGCTCATCTCGCTCACTGCTGCAAAATCAGGCAGTCGCGGGGAGCAACAGTGCGTATGTTCTACGTCAGAGCAAACAAATTCGCGTGTCCCGCGCGCGACACGATCGAAAGTAGAAAAGCAAGTGTTAAAGGCGATCACTGCGCAACCCGCTTATCCAGTGAAAACGAAAGCAGGAAATCACTGATAAAGTGGTTTCAGCCAATCTGCTATTTCAGCTGTAATGACTGTTAGTCTAAGCACAGTGGTTGTTTTGCCGAAACACTGGCGCGAAATCAATTCGCTGCAATGGTTGTGATGTGTTTTCTTTTGCTTTGCGGCGCGTCAGCGAATTTCCATGTTTTGAAAATCGGAAGACGCGTTTCGCGCGGTGCAGCGCTCGCGGTTCACGCTTGGTTTCCGAACCCCAGCCGACCATTCCAAAGTTCACCTGACCTGCGCTGCAAATCTGCGCGCAGACATGCGTCAGGCGCGTGGCGTTCTGTGGTGCCAATGAATAGACACGAGACGTAGCAGCGGCTGCTTCCTTTCGCTCGCCTTTCCCGTACCAAAAACCCGCTGCAGTTCAGTGAAATGCGCGTGATAAGCACCAGTCTGCCAAATCAGCTCTAACTACTTGTAAAAATAGCACTTGGCAATCGTGCTTCTGGATGAACCCATGCAATCGCTGCAACGCCGAATTGCTGATGTGGCGAGTTTTGCAAGATGTTTCCAGTGTAACTTAGAAACACTACTATTACAGGTGTTTTTCTTGCGATTTGTCTTTGTTCGTCAAAAAGTAACTGCATTATGACTAGATTATTCCGTTCATAGACACAATGCAAAGAATTACAACTAAATGAATTGATGAACCTAACCATTCAGTCAGGCATTGACTCACGCAAAGCTAGCTTTGAAACAAGTCACTACCACAAAACTTAAAATGCGATTCCAGTTGAAATCAGAAAATGTGCAATTCAATCTGAGTACCGAAAGGGATTGTCTTTGTAGCAATTAACAGTTGTTTCCAACGGTTGTCGATTTCTTACAGTAGCGCGAACGCTACACAAGCCTGACCTGCGTTGTTTTGGTTGCTTTCTGTTTCAATTTGGCGATTCACAGCTTCCGTGTCCTTTCAAGAACGGATTCCAAAATTGCATTGGTTAAAATCTACTCTATACTTTTCAGCACCAAACCGCCGCGCAAGCTCTCAGCGTCAGAACCGTTCGCTGTTCACCATGTCCGGCAGGATTCTGATCAAAACAAAGACGAGGACGTTCGCAGTTCACTGGAAAAGAAGACCAGTGTTCGGGAACGCGTCAAAAAGTTGATGGCCGGGCCTTCCAACAAGTGAGCATCTGCACTTTCGCTTGAGGAATATTAATGTCACAGTCCTGCGTGTGGTCGCCGACTGTCGTTTTAAACATTTTGGCTTCAACAAACACGCACTCGCGTCTATGCAAAAGCTGGTCTTGTGTGTTACTCGGCCTTTCAGGAGTGTTACTCGGTCTTTTAGGACGAACATGCTCGGAAGTTGCTGCGAAGGATTTGGGAAACAATGGCAAATGCGCGAGATGGTCTGCTTGTATGTGTTTATATGTTTTGCTCTTGTTGCCTCGCATCCTCGATACTAGGCGCAAGCAGCAACTGGAGCAACTCCTTCCTCGCTACAAAAGAAAATCTTCGCGTGTAAAGTTTTGTGCGGCGGAATCGAAAAAATGCAGTGGTTAAATGTAATTTTATGTTTTGTCTATATCTATGTTCTGCAATTTTGCCTTGCGCAAACCTAACTTCGCTTTAATTTCCGGAAACGGGGCAATCGAACCGCTTGCGTGTTGCGCCATCCCGTAGCATGATTGCTTGCTCGCTACGCAGCGGTCCATTCGTGGCGGGTTTTGCATTGTCTTTTAAGACGCAGTGTCTTCCCGTGTTGAACTCAACGAGTAGAATCGTGCTCTGACGCGCTGTGTGGAAATACTAACTTGCCAAGTCACGTAGACATTTAATTCAAATGAATACGATATATCTTATGTCTTTAAAAACAAATCGCCACGAAACCGCAGTGTTCTCATGCGGTTTTGGCTTCATCGTGAAGGCGAAGCGCTTGAAGCAGATACGTAGTTTGCATCACTGATGTGAGTACTGCTGTTCAAATAAGTGGTATATCACTCTTCTACGTTTCATCGATTGGGGCTTCTCGTTTGCACCTTAGAGCTAAAAGCGAGAAGCTTTCTCCTCAGAACCAGTGCCTTTCAACTTTCATCAGCCACGGAACATATTTGTGTTACTCTCGTAGTATGTGAAAGATCGAACTGGTGACAGCGGCTAAGTAATTCAACGATTAGTTTCTTGCTGTATAGCTGATGATCTGCCGCGAAACACCGGTTGAAAAGCTCGGCTCGAAACAACAACTCTGCTTATGATCGGCAGTCAAGCTGACTGCGCTGACGCAGATCTGTGAACACACAATTATGACGACGTGTAAGGAATATCGCTGTCAAGTTATTGCTGACAACGCTTCTAGCTGTCGATTTCTGACATCTTGTTATTTTAGCCGAACTGGAAACGCGATAGCGCTCGTTGATAGCAAATGCTTTCTGTGAGGTCGACGCGTGGTAGTGGGACACAGAAATATTCCATGGTAGGAAGTCCTGAGCAGCAAAAACCAGCGCTATAAGGCACACAATTGCGGTAACGTTTCGAGCGGATTTCGGTTAAGTCCGCGCGAGCGCCGCACAGGTATAAACACTGTTGCGCAAAGCAACAGTTTTCCACAGATGTAGACTTCAAAAAGATGCTCACCATCGCAAGACAAACTAGACGTAAATGATAATTTTTCCGAGCTGCACGATGTTGCAAACTTTTGGCGATCGAAAGCACCCCGGTACATACTTTGTTATTGCGGAAAATTTCATGGAAACAGTGAGATAACGATCCGCGAAAGAAATCGCGAAAAAATAAAAATGGCGGGCTGCGCGTAGCGCTTACATCGAAAAAAGTGTTGCGTTGCGTTGCTCTGCAAAGGTGGCATTGGTCACGTGATCGCTTCTGAAAACTTAACCTTGTTGTGGCAGACTGGTCGATTTAAAAAGTCCATTCGTTGAGATATCAAATAAAAGGCCGATCGAACATGGCGATAAACAAATAGGCAACGTGATACGTGACCGGGCGATCACCCACAACAAGAGGAAGTTGTTAATACTCAATTAATGCTTTTCACGTTTAATGCTCTCGCCTGCAGTAAAGCTTTAGTAGTTGCATGGATGGAGGTTAACCATTTTTTAATTTTTGTTGCAGAAAAAAGTTGCAGTACAAGAAATCGTTTGAACAGCGTTCTATCCAAGTCCAAGCGGAAGACGATGCGGAAAGATCGGCGCTCAGGTTAGTTTTATTTTGCCCTGGGTCCTTTCGCCAGTACTTTTCCTTGGTGAGTCAACGTTTCAACCAATCGAACGCTGCTGCAGTAAATACATTTCGTTCTTTCCGAGCCATGCAATTTCACTTTGATACAAGAGTTCAGCATGTTTAGTACAGGCGATGATGAGCTCGTTTTCATGAATACGAAACGCGAAAGTGTTCCCAAGACTTAGCTGTCCTGCACTGCTCCTGCAGCCCGTTGATGCCGCGCGTATTTTGTGAGCGTTTAAACGGATAGAATAGAGATTTATTGTTCTTGATTTCACGAGAAAGAAATGCCTTAAGTTGGCGGTGACCCAATTTGTCCATCTTTTGTGGAACCATTATTGCTTGCATCCCCATCTATTTGGAAACGGGAAACGAGACGTTTAGCCCTTGTCGCGCCTAGCACTCAAACCTAAACATTGCTTTTCAGGGAACCGGAGAGCGTTTCTGTTCCTGCCACTGCAACTCGCCAAGCTAGTCGTTCGTCCACCAAAGAACAAACGGACCAGCAGGGGTGAGCCGGCAGCCGCTGCATTCGCGTGTGACCGTGTGGTGTGCGCTGCTGTAGCGCATTGCGATTTGATCTAGGGCCGGCGATTTGGGAGCCATTGTGCACTCCGTACTGTGAAGACGGCTAAGCTGCAAACCGCTAGTTTAGAAAATCATTTTGTGCTAATGCGACACCTCAAGCCACCTGTCGTGTCTCCTACACGTGACAGTGAAGGTACACATATCCATGCTGCGTGGGCTTCTCTACATTTGCCACCATTTTTTTGGTGGAAGGGGATGTTTATTTTGAGGGAAACGGATGTTTGTGGCGTTGGACGGGCTGCACGTGAGGTTATTGAACCCATGTTCATTTTAATCTTATCGTGCAACAGGTTTCCGTCTCTTCCTCGCCGCAAAACGCCTCCAGCGGGTTCAAGAAGTCCTTCGCCGACGAAGAGCAAGCTCGTACCAAAGCTCCTGCACTCGTCCTCTACGAAGCCAAAAGCGTCGCCCAAGGTAAGAACGTCTTTAGGACAGGAGGTCATACCTGTTTGTTCCTTTACGTATGCAACGGTGATGAGACCGTCTTGTTCTCCTCTGTGACCTTATGATTGAACACTGCGCGTTGCTATCGCTACGAATGGAACACTTCTTAATTTAACTCTTTGTGCGCTCATAATGGAAATTCGCTCAACCGCATATGGATCATCTCTGTCCGGACAACAATGGCTGCGGCGGCAGATACTCCCAATAGACCCGTCGAAAATGCACTGCTGAGGATATCGCTTAACCTCGGCAGCGAGCGCGTTGGCACTTGGCTGTCGACCGATGTCTCTTGTGACGTCTGAGACAAGTGGTGAACTTGCAGTTGTTTTGATTCAGATGAAGCACCGAACCTTGCCGACCTCTGATTTGTCCGCTTCCGTTCGGGCGCTGGGCGACGGGCGCGGGTAAGTGTTGAGCGTACTTAGACACATCATCGACCACCGGCCCGACGTCTGCTCGAAACCGCAGATGGGGTCGCGAGGGTGAAAACGTGATGTTTTGCTGCAGTCTAATTCAATTAAAACCTGTGTGATCTGTGCGCTGCTTGGGCTTTAGGTTGTAGGGTCCACGAGTGTGATGAAGCCCTTGCGTAATTCATAGGCGTTGGAAAAAAACTTTGAAGTTTCGCGAAGTCAAAATTAGCTTTCGGCGGCTTTAAATATTTCGGCCACTTCTGGCCACGGCCGCGTATTTTGTCTGCTCAAAATTCTCGTTCTGCCGTTACAGCAATCTGGAATGCAAGTCCGACAGTCTGCCCTCATCCGTCCGACTGGGAACAGGGATCGCGAGGCTCGAGGTTTCGCACGACCGGCGCTTCTCGGAGGACGTCACTTCTTCAAGGTACGGAGAAGGCGATTGCCAGATCCGACTCGTTGTTTCGCTTTGTTTGCCGTGTCGCGCGCAAGGATGCTTACGAAGCTTGAAAGAAATCGATGTAGGAAAAATTTCTGCTGCGAAACGTTGAAGATTCTGACGCAATCATTTTCAATGACGCAGCTCTGAATGAACTTTAAACATGCCGGAAACAGATTATACCTTAAGTATTGCCGTGTTAAACTCTTGCTAATCAATTTGCAATGAAAACAGAAAGCGTGCAGCTCACACACTACCGGATCCCTCGACTTCGTTTACAAATTGCCCCTCGTGTCCATCGCAGGCCGGCCGCGAAGAAAGTCTCCCCTTCGCCCAGTCCGTCGCGTCCGCGAAACCTCGACCTCACGCACAAGAAGAAACCGGGCCGCAAGCTGAAGCGTCTGCTGCAGTTCTGGAAGCGGCGCCATCCGTCCACATCATCCACGAGCTCCGAGTCGTCGCGCTCGCAGTCACTCCCGTCGCTGCCCGCCGCCGTCGAGCAAGACGCCGCCGCTCCAGGTACTCCTTTCGGCGTCTATGCGGCCGCGGTGTTGCTCTTGTTTGTTTTTGTTGTTTTTTTGTTCAAAGAGTTGGCGTCACTTGCGTGCATAAGTGAACTCCCGTTTGACCGAATCGCGATTACAAGTCAACAATCGCACTGCTCGCAGCTTGAACTTTACGCGACCGCTGCAACTCCCCGTCTGGCGATCGCGGCGGTGCGCGCCGTATTTGTCACGTTGCTGTTACAGCAATGACGTCAAACATTTTTTCACCTGCTTTGTCGTTCACACCTCTGGGCACAGGTGTCGCACTTTGGCCCGCGGGCTAAATTTGTCCCGCAGTGTAGTTATATTTGGCCCGCGAAGCAATAAGGGATGAATGCTAGGGCTGGCCCGCTGGTATCATACAACGCGTGTGCCACTTAAATTTCAAATCCCAAAATGCTCTGCTGGTTTTTAGGCGCGTTGGTCAAGATAGAACCACCCTGTAGTGTGATACATGAAAAGGTTCATTGTTGTTTGCTTGACAGGAACCCAGCACGACGGCGTGACAGATACTCGCGATGACTCGTTGTTCAACGGAGTTTCCGGTCACCAACCAAACTTTGCTGAGGCGGAAAAAGAACAGGTTGGTGAAACCACATTTTTTACAGGGTCACGTCCACGTTTTTTTGTGGGATGCTGTCGCTCGCCCACGCGGTGGTCACTGGATGTCGCTGTCGTGGCGATTGATCGACTCGTCACGCGAGATCGTCAGTCAGTTGAGCAAAGTCGATTTTTCGCAAATATGCAATAATCAGACATGCGAGGCGTTTCGTACACCCGGAGGGCGATGATTGGCATGTCCAGTATGTACGTGCCTAAAGTAGCATTAAGATGAAAAAAGTCACCCGCTGGTTAAAGTTTGTGTTCAGCAGCTTGTACATGGCCAGCACAAGCGTTTTATTCGTTCTGCGGTTGCCGTCTTGTGCCTGCTGCAGTTCTACAAACAGGCTTGTTCTCAAAGCTGACGTAGCGATTGTCTCCTGCAGGTGACGCCCTACCATCATCGCGGGTCCTTGTCTTTGTCGTCGGTCGACATCGATCGCCTTTCATCCGACGAGAAGCAAAAGATCTACGAAGAGATCAACGCCAGTTTGAGGCGCATTTGTGAGAAGTACAACCGTTACATACAGAGCTTGTAAGTATTGTTTTTTTTTAATGTATTATGCGTTTAGTGTGAAAGCCTAGCGCACCCTTGCTCCTCCCTATTTTTGTTGGAAGGTTTTACGTGAAAATATGCTGCTGTGCTGGTCTTTGCTGCAAACCCGGTGTTCCTTTCAGTGGCGCGTCTGCGATCTCGTACGACCCCTGCCGGATGATAACCGCGTCAGAATGCAAATAATTTCTTCAGCTAGAGGGACCTCGCACTGAAAGTGCGCCCGTTGGGATATCGCACTTGTTTCCTTGGAGCAGTAGCGTTTCTTCTCCGCTGCAAGTTGCTCGAACGCGATTCCTTACTTGTTTTCATGCACCATCGATCGAATAAACGCAGTTCCCGTGCTAATGCGTGGCTCCCGCCACCGCTCAGCAGATTGCAGCCGGACCGTTTAATGCATTGCATACAGTCACCCACTCGTTTAATTTGCTGCATGCTTGTGCAGGAGGCGTCATCGCTGGGCCATTGAAAATAGGTAAACAAAGACGTCGAGTTGTTGTGTTGTGGCGTCCCGCTGTGCCCTTTGCTGTTCTGCGTTGCTAAGCGACTGCTCAGCATGCGTGGACTGCTTTGTTTACGCGTGATGTGCTGCTTGCGTGTCGTCGAATGCCCCGTGCATGGAGTTGCGCTTAATCTCTTTCGCGAAAGAACGCTGTCGTGCTTCATATCCCTCTGGAAAAGGAGAAAGGCACTCCGGCAAGCGTTATATAACGTTTGCTTTCGTTGCCATTGCTATGTTCGCAAGCAGTAGAATCGCGTCCGAGGAGCGAAGCAACAGTCCGCAGATGAATGGCGTTTTGATTGTTGCATTATTTTCAAGTTCATATCTTTCGCATTACGACCATGGAGGAAAGATCGTGTGGTGGTTTTGTGTGAGCTCGTCGTTCTTTGAATCTAATCTATTTAAATTGTTGAGAACAGTTCACTTGCACACGTTATATCGAATCTGGTGACCTGCCGTATGCGCTTTAGCAGTTTATGGTAGGTAAGGTTTCTGCAGTTCTTTCAAACGTTAGTAACAGACCACGAGAATGAATAATGCATAGTGGAGCTTCAGGTTCGAAAAGGAAAACGTCGAAACCGGGCTAATTACGGCATAATTTGTGCGTATCTGACCTCTGGACGTGTGAGTGTAACTTGCTTGGATGTGAACGCCGAAAGTGAACTGGTGCCCAAACCAGAAAGACCACAGTAACCGTGCGCTTGTGTTCGCAGCATTTCCGCTCAGGACGGGCGGATATTCCTTCAAGCGCTTGCGCCAGCAGCTCAGTGCTGTTCCTCTGCTCATTGCGTGTAGATATTGACTCAATATGAGGAGTAGGCAGTTGTTGTTTTGCGCCGCTAGCATCTTTGTGAACACTGTTGATCGCACAACCCGAGCTCTCACTGATTCGGTGCTTTATTTCTCGGTGTGCTGTCCAGCCAGCACACCTGGTCTGCAAGAGTGTAGGCGAACTGTTTTCCAATTATCGACATCGATTTCTGAAATAATCATGAGCACGCAGACGGGTGACCGCTGTCGAACTGATCAATGCGCTTCTTGTTTACCAGCGCTGCGTTGCTATAAAGCCCGACGACAGGTCGCCCGTGGTCATTTGTGTGTTTGTAGCTCAAGCCTGAGGCCGCTTCCAGCCCGTTGCAGTGAAGCTGTGTTGTCGTCTTTGTCTCCTTGTAATTCATCCCTGTTGCTGCTGTAGGCGGGTTGACATCACCTGTTGTAGACTAGGTTGAGGTTTGCTTCTGATTCGTCAAAGTTGAAAGTATTTCGAATACAAAGAGTTTTGACTGACACTTCGGAACTATGGGTCTTCGCAAACTCTGCAGCAAATGGCGCTACGCCGCCCGCTTATGGTAACTTGTTTTCTGACTGGTGTTGTTTTGTCATTGCGCTTTGCATGTTTCATGTTCTGCCGTAAAACTTCGCGTAATAATTAGAATATGTTGGTGCCCTTGCACTTTTCGGACGTTTTCAATTTTCTTGGAACATGCCATGAGCTCGTGGCATTCGGGTACCTTTAAAATGTTCTGTCTGCTGGGTCATCCTATAAATCGTAAACAGCAAAACGTTTGAATGTGCAGTTGGCAGTGTTTCGCTTCATCTCTGTTTCGTTTGTCCAACCTGGGACGAAAGTATTAAAACTTCTCAATGTCAGCTTGCTTTTTTCATGAACTTCATGAACTGCACACCTTTTCCAGCGCGTACTACCACTTAATTTTTAACTTTTTATCGCAAAAACAGGCTGTTGTTAGGTCATAGAAATATTGAATTGCAGTTTCACAGATTTGTGGAGAAAAAGCATCTTTTGTCGTTTGAGACAGTTTTACTGCTTATGATATTAAGATGCAAAGTAGCCAACGCCGAGCAAGCGATGCCTACTTCATCAAGTTTTTAAAAATTCCCAACCCTGGTTCTCGTGGGAAGCATCCGAACCGCTTCCGTTTGTACGAAAATGTCAGAACGTTTCTTTAAATTTACGCAACGGCCAGCGTTCGTAAACCGCGAATTGCTTGAGAAAAAAAACGCTCCAGGTTTAAGTTTCAGTGTGTTGCCCCCCCCAAAAAAAAAAAACAAGGTCTAATGTGTCATCTTTACGGACGTCTAACGAGTCTTTTCTTTTGCACCGTGATAATTGAATGGATGATGCCAGCGTGTCGTTATTCTGCGATAATTTCTGCGCAACCATCGTCACTCAACTGCGATTTTTTGTTCAGGTCGACACCGGGAAGCCGACTCGCCACACCAGAGTCGTCCATGTCTTCCGAAGATTACCGAAGCTTCGCGAAGGTGACCCGACTGCGACTTTGTGCTGCTTCGCGCTTGCTATTATTTCTTTATCTCATCGTCGCGACGGGAATCGCGCTCTTACGTCACTGTAGCTGACGGGCGTTAATCCCCGCAGAGTTCCCGAGCCACTCAAGGAGAATTGAGGCAGTGCGCAGGTCGCAGCTGCGATCGATGATCCCCCCCCATGCATCCATTTGACCTTTCTTTGTGTTACTTGCGCGGAGGATTGCCTTCTAACGAACGCCCGGTGCGACATGTAATTGCAAAAAGCTTACGTCACGGCGTGCTTTCGCATGCCTTGCAACGCGCTTCGCACAAAAACTTCGTCATCGAACCTGGAGCGCTTGTGATAGCAGTTGTTTCACCCCCGAAAAGTCCACTTACCGCTCGTTGCGGCGACCGTCGAGGACATTATTTGCTTCGCGAAGCACATAAGTAGCCATTGGCAACATGAACCCGAGACCAAAAGTCAAATGGTTGATTTTCGACGCAGGCCACCCAATCCGACCCGGTGGTGCTCCGGCGCGACTCCTCGCGGTCGAGCAGAGCTCCCGTTCATTCGTCATGTGGCTCCTTCCGCGTTCACACCGACGAGGGGCAGCCCGCTATGAACGCCTACCGCAACATGATGCATCAGAAACAATCCACTCGCGTTGCTGGACGTGTACTCGCGACAAAGATGCCCCAGTGAGTTCAGTTAGTTACTTCCACGAACGAGGTTCCCCAAGCTGGGTCTCTATCATCCGCAGTATTTGCGCCTAGTTAGCTTGTTTTGGCCTTGCTTTAAACTTTGAAGAATTTGGGCGCCATGCTGTTAGGGACTATGTCATCACGACTTAAAAGCGAAAAGCATTAAATTGCTTGGAGAAATTTCTTCAGTAGCGCGGGTATCTGTTTGGAGCGGACGAGGCTCAAAAGCGTGGCTCCTTTTCTTGAAATGTTCCACTGTTCGACCAAATGAACCTCGACATCTCCACTGGCATTTCCCAGCATGCGCACCTGAACTGAAGAGTTAACGCACGTTTCACAATATCGCTGCAGACCACTGACACGTCGTCACACCCACCACACCGCGACCGGATCCTTGGACTCCCCATACAGCAAAAACAACCGGCACAGACTTGTGCGCGGCAAGAGATCGCCCGACACGAAGAAGAAACTGGAAGCCAGACCCGACAGTCGTCCCGCGGCAAGCGAAGACGTTGTTGACGCGGGCACCTTTGTCGATAATGTGCCGGATGGCAGCTCTTCCCCCCCTGCTCCCGTCCGCCATGTTCACCCCCCTGTTCCGGTCCGCCATCTTCACGCGAGGGAGCCGAGCATTTTGTCCGACGAAGAATTTTGTCCAACGACGGAGCATTTGTTGTCGAACGGAAGCGCCGTCGACAGCCAGTATTTCTATCGGGTGCGTTGTTCCTCGCGGTTTTATTTATAAATGTATTTAATTTTTCGGTGGTAATAAGTTTCTGGCGATGTAAACGGTTTGATTGTTTTTTCCATTAAATTGCGAAAACCGCGTTTAAAGCGTCTTACGTTTTTTTCTGATCTTAATTCGTGATTTTTCGCCTTTGAACAAACCGCATTAACAGACATCCGGTAAACGACGTGCTTTCTGCAGCAACGACCGATATTCGACGCGAACGGCGACCATCCATCGACGAGCGTCGCGAACCTTTTCGACGCGACCGTGCCCCGCGAAGACGCACCCCCCGGCGAACCGGCCGAGCCTTTCGACGAAGAAAAGCTGATCGAAAAACTGGTGCTGGTGCTGTGTCAGAAGGGTGATGACATCGTCAAATCTGTTGACGTGAGTTGCAAACGTTTCTCGTGACGTGCTATGAAATGAAGTGTGCCGGGCGTGCTTTTGGGGAGGTTACGTTGACGCTAGGACTGTTACGCATGGCGGCGCGATATATGCAGATGTTGATTCTACCACGTTGCGGTGAAGTCATAAAAGTTGGCATTTCTAGATTTGGTTGATTTTTTAACAGCTGCGAACATGGCAAGGTATAATTTTTGAAACATTCGATCATTTCATGTGAATTTAGGCGGTTCGAGTGTAACGCGGGCGAGTTCCCGGAGTTTGCAGAAGAGGCGTATTGCAATAAAAACATTCAGTAGAAAAAATTATTAACTTAAAACCGCGTGGGCTGTGATAGCACCATGTGTCTGCCTTTCATATTACCAGAAACAATCAGTGCATATTGTTGTTTTCATCATTTCGTATCGCGCGTCGAAGTATGTTACACGAGTGGTTGTTTGGCTAATCCGTTGCACTTGATTAGTCGGGTTCTGCACCAGTGACGTGTAGCTCACGTGCGACAGCAAGCCGACTGACGCACGCGTTACGTCATTCAGATGCCGCCTATTGAGATGGAGCCGGTCTTCCGCACAACAATGACGCGCTACATGGCAAACACCACCTTCACACATTTCCAGGGATTCGCCCATCGGTTCTGCAACTGCGTGAAAGGCCTGGTGGAGACTTCGCCGTCGCGCCACCCGGAAGTTTTCCCGGTGAGTCTGAGTTCCTCTTTGTATAGAAAGCTGTGAAGATATTGTTGTTGACTTGCATTTTTACACCATACTTTTTCTGAAACCATCTATCTCATGCAGTGGTAACTGCTACTGCAGTATTCGGGGCGCCTGATATTACCGCGCAGTGGTTTTGGTTCGTTTAGAGCAGGGGTGACGAATCTATTTGCTATCGCGGGCCACTTTGTCAGTTACCGCTGTGTAAGCGGGCCGCACAACTTTTTAGTCATACTATGAAACCTGTTAAAAACGAAAAAAATTGTTCATCAACAGGAACAAACAACAAACGAAAGTAATAACTGCTGGTCTCGCCTGAATGCTTCGCGGGCCGCACGAAATTCTTTTGTGGGCCGCATGTTCGTCGCCCCTGGTTTAGAGCAAGGGTTCCCAACCTTTCTCTGACCATGTACCCCTTCATAATTTCGACAGATGAGCATGCACCCCTAAAATTTCTTATGACAAAAACTAAAAAGGCTGAGTAAAATAACAAATCCACTGAATTTTTAATAGAACTTTTATATGTTAGAATATTTGGAAACAAATAATATATAAGTACATTTTTCCTTTCTATTCCTAACCTTAAATGTACCCCTTCAGATAAGCAAATGTACCCCAGGTTGGGAACCCCTGGTTTAGAGCCATTTTCGGCGTCGGAAGGGTTGGGCAAAACGAGGGCGACTGTCGATTTCTGTCTTCCGGATATACATCAGCTGAGGCCCACTCCTCCACCATCCTTCCTCTTCCTTAACGATAGGCGGCGCAGCTCGCTGCCAGCAAGCAGGCTACTTATATGCATGTGGATCGCAGGTCGTGATGATGTTCAACATGATCAGCGCCGTCGTTGAAATCGTCAGCTCGGAAGCGACGCGACAAGTGGTCGACAACGTCGTCGACTTCTCGTCTCGGATGCTGACCGACTTTTGCAGAGGACGTTCTCTGGTGAGTGTTTCGTTTCCACGATTCGTTCACCGCTGCCGCAAGTGCAAGTTTCATGAAACGCATTGCGCTTTTTTCGCCCGCGAGCTTCTATCTGAAGCACGGGCGCGTTGCGATAGTGAAGATTAAGCAACTTGCAATGGGTACACCGAAAGTTGGTTGAAAAGTTCCAGACCAGAACATACCGTTTCGTCTGCATGAGCGAGTCATTCAAATCTTGCAATATGTTTTACCCGTGCGTGAATTCGGAGAAAAGAGCTCATTGGCGTAAACACTTCATACTACGCACCGCGAATCGATGCGACGGTTTTGCCGCGAGCGGAAAATCCGTGTTTCGCGGTTCGGTTGAAACCAGCAAGCTAAAGGGATCTCTGTTAAAAATCCATTGCGCCGTTTTATCGCGATTCGCCTCAAGTGTGCGGATTGTTTTTTCTCGTAAGCGTTTGTTTCAAATTCATTTCATCATTATGGTGTAATCGAACCTAGAACTAGACGTTTCAGTGTTGAGTTTTTCACGTATTTTTTCGCTCACCTTTCAACCGTTGGTCGTGCACGGTTGCTAACCGGTTACGTCTCTAACCAGTCCGTTTCTATGCACAGCAAACGTTCCTAGAAGATCTACACGAGACAGAGGAAGAACTCTCTTCTGTCGAAACACCGGTATCAGACCAGCAGAGTTCGCCGCGTCGTCAAGCAACCGACGACGAACTGGACTAGACCTGCTTAATCCTGTAAGCATACGCGCAGTGTTACGCAGTCGACGTCCTTGCAGATAAAAAGCTGTCAGCAAACATCGGTGGCTTGATTTCTCTGTAACCCTGTGCTGCTTGATGAACGGTACGGTTTGTGGCAAGGCAAGTTCGCAAATTTGCCCTTGCAGCTCAGAAGTTAAGGTTTGGCACCCTGCCATGAAGTGTTGGCTTGTTTCTGATCCGCCGTATAGTAGCGAATGGTGTTTGGGAGTGTGACTTCAACTGCGACTGCAAATGTGACCGATAAAACATGAAAATTCTTTTTTCTCCAGACACGAGAGCTGCTTACCGATCCTTCCAATGTTCCTTCTCCGTCTTCGCTCGCCATTGAAAGCCTGCGTCAACAACACCACCCCTGGATTTGGCCGTCTCAAACCAGCTGCTAGTTCGGCCGATCTGTCCAAAAAATGATGATGAAAATCAGGATTTTTCCCCTGTGTACTTTCGCAATACTTTTCATGGTGAACCAGACTTTGTCGGCGACATCTGTATCGCATACGTCTAACTTTTGATTGCCTGTCAAAAGAGCGGCTTGTTCAGCCGGGCTGCGTCGCACACCGCAGCGTTGTCGAAGGTTCTTCTGCAGTGCTTCAAAATCAGATTGACTGCAAAATGATCATCAGGATAAAGTTAAAAGCTTGATATCTCGCCATTTACTCATGTGAACTGTTCACTCCATGTATGTTGTCGGGATGAAACATAAATCCAAGCTACAAGAAGCAAAAAACTCTCGGTTTAAGTCGATTCAGAAGAGAAACGCACTCTTGGAACGGATTTAAAAGGCTGGCTCTTCTCCAACCCTTGCGTTTACAAATTCAAAAGTTGTTCCGAAAACCTTCCAAGAAAAAAACTGCCGGATTTTCCACTCCTGTGCATCGCATGAGCATCAGTGAGTTTGCATCATTTGTTTCTGTCCACGTCACGATCGCATTTCTCTTTTTCCAATGCAGCGTAGATACTTAGCGGATCGTTTTTAATGTAATCTGGTATACTCGCGTCAAATGGACCCACCAGGTTCGCCCGCTTCGCTTCTAATCTGAATTTCCGTCTCAATCCGGATTCGCCGCCTGTGCAATCCGCGCGCGACACTCCCCTGAACAACCGTTGCTAGCTGCACACATTCGTCGAGCCTGTCCGTTGCGTGCGACCAGTTGCAGTTTCCCGTTAGTTGCTTTCCTAGCCTCGCCTCAAGCGAGAGTTAAAAAGCCCCGACGTTTGGTCCACTGCTGGGTCTGTCCGGTGCAAAAACAACGTTCCCGGTGTCTTTTTTGCCGTGTTGGCTGAAAACACCGTTTTCACATCGTTGGTGCTACCCATACTAAAAGCCAAACCAATTCCAATTTTTGCATCTGATCGTGATGGGGTGTTTGGCGTGGGTCGGTCTGTTGGTTGGAAGTAGCCAACCCTTGCATGTTATTCACGATCAATTCCAGCTGTCTAAACGTCGCTCAGCCAGTTATTGGGCGACGTGCGAGACCTGTTTTGTTCGCTCCTTGCGCACATCAACTCTATTCCACACACACGTATCAGATGGCTTTACCCATCAACCGCTGTGATATCACCACGAACATTCTTTCCTTTGCCGGTTCTATGCGTGACAACTCCGGTAAGACGCTTTTTCCGCGTCACACCTGCTGTGCTTTTGCTACAACTCGACGGTGCTTTTGGACGTTTCGACGTTTGTGTTGCTGTTTTTTTGTTTGTTTCACGATTTTTCTGCTGCGCCTCAGCAAACTGGAATTAACGTTTTTCTTTTTTTTTACTTGAGTTCAATTGTGCTTTGCGTCCTTTGTGTTTGTATTCCATCCCTGTTTTTCATCTATTTCGAATATCTCTAAGTAAGTGTTGGTGTTTTCTTCAAGAAATCCGGGTGCGCGGCAGCCCGGCCCGTGGACGGCTTCCCTCGCGCAGAAACCTCGCAAAGCTTTTCTCCGTCGCGAAGGTGACATGCATCAGATATCGGAGCAGGACGAAAAAGTGCGTGCTGTTCGACAGCCACAAACCGCTGGGGAACGAAATGTCGCATGCCGCGCTGTCGCACAACGCGTGGGATGGTGTAACTTATAGCCACGGTTTCAGTGCATCTCAATCTCAGCCATATGTCCTACAACACAGATATCTTTCGGATAATAATGCTGTGTTGTACTGTCGCGTCAACACCGACCGAATTGTCTTTGTTTTACGCTTTGCCCACAAAGCAAATACATACCTGTGAAGCAGCGACTCCCAAACTGGCGCTGTCATTTCCGGTTGACTACTCACCGGGTAGAGTCACTTTGCAGAGGACAAACCGAACGCCTTTCAACGCACAAATGTTATCGCTGACAGTCGTCGAGCACGCCCGCTCGGAAACCACCCGGTGACCAGCAGGCTGGGACTGTATTCATTCTGCCGATTTTCACGCTGCCCGACACTTCGCGACGCCGATCTCGGCCGCTTCTGGCGCGTGTTCGGACGAACGTTGCTCGGCGCAGATTCGCGTCAGAGCGCATCTTGAACAGCACTGCTTTTGAAACGGCGAAACGCCGCAGCACTGTGGTCTTTGCGCCCGCCAAGCGAGCCCGCGCTCGATAAGCTTGCATCGTACGACGATCAACACCGGGCTGCGCTTGGGTTCAACTGTGGTGGCGATTGTTAACTGCGCAATGTTTACCTCCCTGCTCGCGACCAGTCGCACTGCGGCTCAGCAGACGCGCCCTCAGCCGCAGTCTGACCGGCTGCCTGTTCTCGCGCGCGGGGTACCGGATGAATAGCTGCTCTTTTTGCCGTTTCCGGATGGCGTTCTTGATACTCCAGTTTTCCACCCAGACACTGCCGGGCACTGTCTGGTTTGTACTTTGCTGTAAACCGCCTCTTTTTCAATTCAGGGCGAATGGTGTTTTGGCCTGATGGACCTTTTCAAATGAAAACTTTAGCGCCGTCCGGTTGTAATTTACATTTTCTGCACAAAAGCAGTCTGGCTCCACCCACCGTCTTTCCGCACGGAAAAAAGCGGCCGTGTTGTGTCGTGGGAGCGAGCGAAAAAATGAACTTTGGCATGCCCTTCTGTTCCGCGCAGTTACAAACTCTCGGTCCGCATCGCGTCATTAAAGGAGGAAGAGGTTAACATGCAGAATCATACGTATATTTATGCGCCATTGTACGTTGCCATCTTCGCTCAAAGCGGTTCCAACCGTCGCGCATGCGCAGTGACTGACGCGCGCGCGACGCTTCGCTTGGTTCAATCCCGTTGTGAATGCACTGTGTGATGCGTGTGCGTGTTTGTTTTTTATGTTTCTGAGCGTTTGTTTTCGTGTTTCATTCGTATCGGTCAGTTGTTTGTGTAAAATATAGACAGGAGTCAAACAACTGTGCTTGTGGTGGTGTTAGTTTTTTTTTATTTTTGGAAGGTAATTTTAGCTTGAATTTATTGACAAGCAAAAGCAGCTATGTCCAACCCGAATGGCTTAATGAGTCAAAAAGTATGTCACTGTCTTGACCAGGGCCGCACAATGAATGACATATTGTTGAGGGCCACACATTGAATTGCTTACTTTGATCTTAGCAAACTAAATTTTGCTTAATTAAAAAAAAATTTACTGAGTGGAATCCTAACTGCAGTGGTAACAGACATGATAAAGTGTCACTGAGAGAACCACCTGCATTAAAAATGTCAAATTCAAGATTATCGAAGCTAGTGCAGGTTGTCAGTATGTAGGATACTTTTACTACAGCGGAAACCTAAACTGGGCCCCGCACAAAACGCTCCACTGGGCCGCATGCGCGCCACGGGTTGGACATCGCTGAGCTAAAATCCTATCGATTCATAATACTGGTGCTAAGACTGTTCCCTAGTTGTAAATAATAATAAAAAAACTGGATGCACGCGAGTCAGTGGAAAGTTTTAGGCAGTTTTCTTTTTCCTAGTTTGCTGGAAGAGCAAGGGGTCTCAATGTCACGTTTAACTCAAGTCTAAAAAATGTGAAATGCAAAATTCGAAAAGCTCGTTGAAACAAAATCTGATACAGTGAATCGAACATGCTGAAAATTGCACTTTGTGGCCATGGCAAAGGTGTATGTGTCTCTTGTACTAAAAAGACTGCGGTTTGCGTGGCACAAATTGACATGCATTCAACTGGATTCAGAATTTTGAAATTGGCTGAACTAACTCTTCACCATAGTTAAGGAAAGTATATCCTTCAGAAACACTTTAAGAAAGTATTAGTCAATTTTTCCGGCAGTTTTGAACACAGTTCGATCAATTGTAATTGAGCTGGTGGAATTTAATAATACACATATTCAGGCCCGCAACCAGAGGGGGCAATTGCAACCCCCTAAATTTTCAAAAACATATGTATTTGTTAGGTACAGCTACAAGCTTACATCATTTTACCCCCCCGAAAAGATCAGTTGGTTCTGGCCCTGCACATATTCATGTAGTTGTAAATATAGTTATGTTCATTCAGCGCTTTTTTCACGTGGTCTGCCTGATGACTTCATAAGACTATGTGTTCTCCGTGTGAGATGACATAGCTCTTGGTGGGAGCAGTGTTGCCAGATGTGCTAAATTCCGCCAAATTTGACTGGCTTTCGATTTCTTTAGCGAAAAAAAATTTGCATTTGGTGGATGGCGATTTTTGGACCAGTTTTTGGTTGTAACGCAGCTGTAAAAATGCACTTACAGTAACTGTACTAACATACAGCAAGACTCATTTGTCGCTGTGTAGTTTCTTGATGCCCCATAGTGCAATATCTCCCCAGCTTGTTAGCCATGGATTTAGATGTCGGATGCAAGTTGAATTCTCGCAACGTATCCGTAGAAAAGATCAAAAACTGGCCTTTTGGAGGAAGCAGTCGAAAAAATGGGACCTATAGACAGAATATCAACGATTTTATAATTTCTATGTTTTATAACACTGTCGTAAATCTACTACTAGTTGCTCAGTCTCCAGGAGAAAACAATTCATGACTTCATATTTTCCATAAGTTTTAGTTAGAAGCGAAAGCGAAGTGCCAAAAATTAGCGTGTTAATTTTACCTATCTGCCTGATTTTTCTTCTTTGCCCTAACAATTTGCAAACTATTTTTTTGCGTGTGGTGTAGTTCAAAATTAAAAATATGAGGTATTTAATACACACTACTGTTACAAGTACTACTTCAGCCGAGGGGTTTCAAACGCAATAGATCAAAAAATTGAAGTGGCCTAAAATTGGGAAGGTCAGTGATAAAAGTGAAGTATATCTCTCTTCACAAAAAAGGGAATTTTACTTTGTTTCAGAAATGAAATGAAAATGAACAGCATTGATTGTTTGGCTTCGTCTCTTCCTGTCGTCCGTCTTGATGAAACGCCGCTGTTGAATTAATTGAAACATTGCAACAGCAAAACAGGCTTTTTTAAATATTTTATGATTTGTTGTTCGCTTGACGAAGTTTAAGTATGTTTAGTGTGAACAGAGCCGTATCAGCCGCACTCCATATCCCTTAATTGGGGGAAGCACTGTCACAGTGGCCCAAAATTCACTTCCGTCACCACTTAGCCCAAGGGCGTACGCAAATGGGGGGGTTTGGGGTTAACCCCCCCCCTTGAGCTTGATATTTTACAAAAATTTTATTACCTTCGCAAGGAGATTAATTGTTTTTACATACTTTTTGTTTGTTAGTTTGTCGACTTAATGCAAATTCCACGGAATAAATTTGCATGCAAATTTCAAGGAACATTGCAAATGGGCTAAAAAAGTAATAATTAGGTTTTGGTGGGAATCTGGGTTATCGTCTGCGTCCAGAAACCATCTCACCACATTTTGCAGACCTTTCGTCCACTAAGCATGTTAAAGATCGTGTTCCGCGATAGTTCACTTTGTCCGAAACCATTGTTTTTATATGTCTGCCAAAGGCGTATACAAGTGGGAGTTGGGGTTAACCCCCCACTTTGGTTTGATATGTTACAAAAACTTTATTACCTGCGAAAAAGAGATTAATTGTTTCCGCATACTTTTTGCTTGTTAGTTTGTCAACTTAATGCAAAAATTGTAGTTGTAAATGCTCTGACATAGTGATGAGTGTGTTTTACTCTCCTGTTTGAACGCTCATCCTGATATTTTTGCAGTTATGAACTGCTGTGTCGTAGCGTTG
>Ga0210059_1003632_pt1 | contig 24754 bp, 18 predicted proteins | sample Ectturendosymbi2_FD_188042 | JGI IMG/M metagenome (GOLD analysis project Ga0210059, IMG submission 188042) | Ecteinascidia turbinata endosymbiont from Florida, USA - Sample 2 (SPAdes) (version 2) | ecosystem: Host-associated > Tunicates > Ascidians > Unclassified | place: Key West, Florida...
CATACAATGACTACAATTTGCAAAGGGGCTGCGGGCCGGGTGATTTTGCTTGGCGGGCGGATCCGGCCCGCGGGCCGTAGGTTGCCGACCCATGTTCTAGATATTTATTTGTGATGACATGTATTGTGACGGTTCAAACACAACTATGTGGAGCATTAACGTTTTCATCAATGATTTCCCTTTACCTGCCGGCGGGTAAAAAAATCAATCTTTTCAAGATATTAGACTCCGACCTGCTGTTCATAAGTTCAGTGTTACAACCTTCATCTGATGTTAATTGCCCCCTATCCTACAGCAAATTATTTGAAATCATTTAACTGCAACGAGAAGAGTCAGCAGAAAAATCTGAAGTTAAGTAACAAGATGCTTTTCATTTTGCAAGTGCTGAGGGAAAGACACTGCCATTACTTACAGATACTGAGATAACTTGCACAGGGGTGGATATTAAAATTAAGGGGCAAGCTCTCAGAAAGGGGCCCCAAAACATCGCCATTGCGAAAGGTAGATGTGGGATTACGTGGATAAAAGAGTTAAATTTGTTTCACATTTCAATTTATAAACTAAATTCAAGAGCATAAGATACATACGAAAGGAACAAAATTTTGTAAAGTTTTACAGCTTCAAAATTGAAAGCTGCCTCCGATGGCACATTTTACCATAGTTTTTACTTCATGTTGAAAAACATATGACTTGCTTCAGAGCTTCTTTAAATGTGGCTCCAGAGTGGTACATATAACCTTTTTAACTAAACAGTGGTGCAAAGCTCTCAAGGGGGAGCACGGTGTCTCTGGAAAAGAGGGGCTCGAGGCGACTGCCTCGTTATTCTTCCCTAATATCCATCCTTGAGCTTGCAATCTGCCTTGTTGGCAAAGTGCATGTGACTAAAATGAAACTAAATTTGATTTCTTTCCCATTAGGGCTTCAAATTCCGCAGATAAAATGTTGTATTTTCAAGAAACCCGTGATTTACACAAATTTAATTACGTGCAGTGCTAAGCTATCTTTACCTTCAGCTGAGCGTGCTCAATAAGTTTTGTAATACTAAGTTTACTATTGTGTTTACAGTTTAATTCCATCTTATATTTCAATGAAGTCAGTTAAATTTAGCAAAGTCTCATCAAACAACTTAAATGAAGTAAGTTTAAAGTAGCTACAAAGATTTTACGAAATAGGTTGAACGTAGCCAAAAGATCTTACCGATTATCAAAAATCCAAACATTTTTCAAACGTGTTGAAAGACCCTAGCGTTTACCGCTATCAACTACATACGTGGATTAATTGCTCAAAAATTAGATGACCACGGGATCCACTCAGTGACATATTAGCTATGAGGCACGGGCCTCAGGGCCCTTGCAGTCAAGGGGCACCCAACATGAAAGCTGGCATTCAATACAGTTGTAGCCTGCCTACGCACTATGATTGTTGCCCAACGTTCAATGCAATATACCAGGGGTTCGCAAATAGTCGGTCGCGAGAACGAGACCTTCCACTCTGGGTCACGAAATAATATAAATTTATGTCTTAAATTTGTCATTCTCATTAGACAGAATAAATCCGACCATAGGGCATAAAGAATGTTACGATGGTAGTCCAGCTACATTAGTCAGAAAGACTAACTTCGTAGTGAAAGTTGTCGTCCTTGAGTGTTGTGAGAAAACATTGTGCCTCGTACCTGAGATTGCGGATATCGTAAACTCAGGCCAAACGCAGCGGAAATATAAAAGTGGAGCGACTGAAAGAAAACACAGAGTAGAGCAAGAAAAACGAGATGAGAAAATTAAGAAAAAGATGTCACGTCTGCTGACATTGGTTTGAGACAAGCTTGATCTCTAACATTAGGCGTAAGAACTAAGAAACCATCATTGGATAAGAATGAGTGAGGTATAACGAAGCCAAGGTAACGTCAAAGTCTAGCTGTAGTTGTCAAATCAGTGTAGCTGTAATTGAAAGCGATGCCAATGTTTACCATTCACAACTATCAACAACGTTAAAATCATTTGTCGCTGATGAGTATTGAGAGCGAACTATCACGGAAACAAAACTTTTGACAAGCTGATACATGAATTTGCTTGCAATAAAGCACGAAGAGTACTATTATGATTTGAGTGTCTAGCATGGAGGGAAAAACTGAGAACTTTTTCGCATTCCTGAGTTTATGATAGGACAAACGTTTTTATTTTCGCAGTGCATATATACCCTTTTCATTTGATGTTGCATAGTGTGTTATTTCGCGTGATGAACACAAGTATTATAGGGACACCATGACACATTGGTTTTTAGTAAAAAGATAGGGGCCCTCAAACAACTGTGCCTCAGGGCCCCTAAAAGCCTCATCTGGCACTGGATCCACTCCTTATATGCACGAAAGCTTTGAAGAAAACCTACTTCGTATGTCAGTGCCTCAGAGCAAAGTCGCTGTTCGGCTTCGGTTGAACGTACTGTGTTGGCGTACACCAGAAGCGTGTAAATCAGTATAAGCGCAATCGTAATGGCGGCCGCGATGTCTTCTTGTTCAAGTCCAATATTGGTCATTGAGAGGTTTACTAGCGCTTTTGCAAGAAAGGTTTATGAGCAAATGGTGGCATTGACCCAAAGTAGGAGCTTCGAATTTCACTCTCGAAACTTTTAAAACTTGTCAATTCAGTGAAAGCAGACTTTTTATTTGTCGGTTTAAATCTGAACACAGATGATGCTTTAAAAACAAGGAGCATTAAAAATATTTAAATGTTGAAACTCGGTTGTTGTTTTCCCCAGCCCTAATAAAATTTCTGCCTACGCGCCTGGTTGCACTGCTGGTATTTAACAAAAGATCTTGTGTTTTGTTTTGATTTGATCTACTGTATGTGGTGATTATTAGTAGCAGTATATTTTATTTATAGAACTGACCAATTGTGAATTGACTATCACAACTTTTGAGCATAATTGTGTCTATTTACTCTCTCAGAATTAATGTGTTTTCATATTAAATGCAGTGCTAAGTGCTAGAACTCTAGACATAGCACCATTGTATACTTGTGTACACTAGTTGCTATACCACCACGATGGGCGTAGCCAGGAATCGATTACATTATGTGGCCCAATTTGGCCAATTTTGCAAAAAGGTTGTACTACGGTTAAGTGAACATGGTGACGTCATCGAAACGCAAACAATAAGATTTGTCCCCCCAATGTTTTTTAGCAAACTCGGTCCCTGGTACTTCCGATATCATTTTGGCTCAACGTTTCCTAGGAATCCAACAAAACCAATGTTTCGCTCTTTACCAACGGTGCCGCTTATGCGATGACGTTTTCAGCACACTTGCCGATGAATTTGGCGGTTTCGGGACTGTCTTCGGCATAGCCCTAAAGGAAAGAAACCAAGAAACTGGCTACAAGAAACATAGTGGTATATCCGCCTATCGTAACTAGGCTTGTTATTTGGGCGACAAATTTTTAAAGAAAAAATGGAGGAAATGTGATCTTGACTGGTTTTTACTACCTGAATTTCTTGAATATTGAATTTTATAATTAGATTTAACAATGCTGTTACTGGTGCTTCGGCGATGTTGGTGGCATTGGAATTACATCTAGTCGCCAATCGCCGGCTGGGAAAACACAGCCCTTCGTTTATCTGCACCACTGCAGCTTGCAACAGTAAGCGGATGAGCTATGTCTAGGGTTGGCGTTTGAAGCTGGGGGGCAGTAGTTGGTGGAGATCATTCTTGGATAACAAATGTTTGACTGATTTAAAACATTTAAATGAGAAAATTTTGGAAGCATAAGAAATCGTCCGACTAAATTTCATAGATATTTCTCTTGATAATTTTCTCTGGTTCTGGGGACCAGATTTTCAATTTTTGGGACGCGAACCGGGTCCCTAAAACCACTTAAAAAACCCTGATATAAGCATTCAAGTAAATCTTTCGTTTCTTGGTAAGGTTAACATTGCCTTGCAGTTGAAATTGATTCAGGATACAAACCTTCACTGGAAAAGCATAACAATCACGTTAAAAAAACAGAAATTTTGTTTAAAATCGTAAATTTTTTTAAATGTTTTGGAACATTTGAACTTCCTTTGAGAGGACATGATGAAAGTACCAGCTCAAAGGAAGTGGGTACAGGTCGGCTACCTTGACCCGTTTTGAATAAAACGCTAAGTTTGTCCTACTATCATTATAACGTCGTAGTAGTCGAGCTGAAGCGTTCAAATTTACTGTGCGAGTGGTATTAGGTTCGACTCGCGGCTTTCCCTTTGGTGGTAGTTGTTATACTTTTGATGGGATCAGTTTTTATTTACTTTTGTTTGAGTTTCCAATTCTTTTGTGTTGCTGTTTACACTTTAGGGTTTGGGTTTAGGTTTAAGGTTAATTAAACTGAAGAGCATGTTTTCCATGTACCAATAGAAACAACTGAAAACTGCGAATTTGATAAGATTAGAACTGCTGGAGTGACTGGAAACGTCACTAATGATTAAAAACAGCCCGGGCGACAATCCTAGATGTTCAACCAGATATGAATATTCGCAGCCCTGCTGGTCATTTTCACCACGAGCCGCCACTGGCCCTCAGGCTACTTTGTTAGTCCTCCATTGGTCCACGGAGCAATTTGCGTTTGAGATCCCTGCTTTGGCGATTTACTTAACAATGCCTGTAAACAGTTGCATAAGGTGAAAGAAGTTTTTCAAAACTAATGAAAACTTACTTGCGATCAACAATTTCACAAGAGAGAGTAAACAATTTGGTACTGCTGTCTAGAAAATAGCGTTGTTAAAATCATTTTCCTTGAAAATGTATTCAGAGACTTTGCAAAAAAAAGGCCTGAAAATTATTTTTCTAAAAGTCTTGTTTTTAAGCATTTTGTCTGTAATTGTTGTACTTTGTAGTTGTCAATTTTTTTAAGTAATTCAAAAAGCTTTCATAGTTTTTCAACATTTTGTTGTATCAAGCATTTATTTTTTATGGTCAAAGACGAACATACTACACAAAATATATATTGGCTTTTCCTTGTGTATAGAATGAGGGCCCCGCCATCAGTCTTCTAATAGGGCCCCGCAATTCCTAGCACCGGCCCTGGGTGCAACCAACGGGGTAAGGCAAAAAGGAGTTCTTGACGCTAGCCAACAGTTCTATTCTTGGCGAAGCAATGCAACATTCGGCGATTTCATGCACATCAGACGAAAGACTTTTCATGCCTGACTGCGTGTAGGCCTGTTATAACAAGCAAACAAAGTATTTTAACTGCATTGAGCATCGAGCAAAGTGCTCCTAAGCCTGTTTGCTGTACAATAAAGTTATTTCACTTGATTCTAAATGCCGTTGTCATCCTTCAATACACCAATCTGACAACAACAAAAGTGAAACGCTCTGGGCGGATCACCGATGGAATGCGAAATGGTTTGAGGCAGGCGCGTAGCCAGAAATTTTGATAGGAGGGGGCAAACAACAACCAAGTCTCAACATTAAAATATATATTCCCCTTTTTTCAAAACATCATCCATACAATGTGCCTTTTTCTGGCATTTCTTCTGAATAATCCTGTTCAGATTTAAGCCGGCAAGTCGAAATTCTGATTTAACAAGTTTTATTTTTAGTAAATTTTCAAGTTTCCAGTTTGAATGAAGGCCACCATAATCGATACATTTGTAAAACCAAACGCAAGAAACTTTGTCTTTGAAGTTGGGTAACTACAAGTGAAGGTTGACATCGCAGTGTTTTGTTATTTTCTGTTAACTTTTCAGGGTATTATATCAAAAGAAAGCTTTTAGCATTTTGCAAATATAGATTTTATTAATGATTTTGTGTAGAATAACCGACCTTCATTTGTTCATACGCATTCTTCTGCCTGTCCTCTTCTATGTATTTGTGAGTCGGCCCCCAGTGAGTCTTTTATGACGTTCTAAAACTCAAAACTCTGTGAGTGCATGCTCTAGAATTTGCTGCAGCTTGCACCAGCGGTGATTTTGACCAGACCTGACGAGATAGTGAAACAAGGGCGTGCGCTGCATTGGGATCTTCAAAAAGCTCTGACAAACCCTTGCTTTGCTGTAGAAAACAAAGTGCAACTCTGAAACTCTGGCCAATTTTACGCTGTGTTATCACATTTTTGTGCCCAAAAAATTGTCACAAAATTCAGGTAGACATTTGCAGATGATAACGAAACTTTTTGCCTGGTTTTTGCAAATTCATTCACTAGCTGTTACAGTTCGAATGCACTGCATTACTGCAATTCGGAATGTCGCAATACAACAGTTTGAATGTTCAATCGTGACCGAAATTTCAAAGCGGGGATGGATAGCTTTATGCGAAACGATTAGATTCCTAACTATACGATAGTCAGCGATTTCCAAGGCTGTAAGCTCCTGGCGTCAATTCTGTGACGTCACAATCATATCAGCTTTCGACGCCCCTTCGCTCCCAACTCACTCTTCGCATCTATGCTGCCCATGCACTGGCTGGGGGGGGCGCCCAGACTGACTTTGTCCCCGGGCGCGGGAAACACTCAACGCCACTGCCTTCAACGAAAAACTGTTTCCGTTCGCACAAATTAGAAAGTTCTGCATTGGTTTAGGTTTCGATTTTCACTTAGTTTACGTGCTGCATGATAAGTGTTGGGTGGAAACAGCAAGGTAACAACGGAGGAGGCTCTGTTAAATATAACATGTACTTACAACGGCAAAGACTCTCTCAGACATCACCAACACAAGCGACACTGATCCTAAAAAGAACTGAAAACGTTGATCTCATTTTATGTTAAATTTATGAGCCCGGACATGATGCGAGCCCGTCCGAATTGCAAAAACGTTGGAAAACCAAATCTTCTGATCTAAGCCAAAGAGAGTGTTTTGCGCCTTCAATCATGTTGCCTTCGCTACTGAGTTGCCTACGTGGAAACCCCAGTACAGCTCAGATTCCTTCTTCGGTCAGTTCTATTCCTGCATGTTTCAAAGTCTCGGTCTTGTGTACCGTCGAGCGCCTAATACTCCATCACCGACCCTAAGGTTGCTTAGAAATACTTTTACAAGCTTACCTACAAAAGCAACGAAAACGACTTGGTTGCCGATGTCCAATAGCGCTTATGTTGTTGTAAAGAATTGGAAAAAAATAAGATGCAGCAGTAGTGACTTCTCTGCAGTAGATGCGGTTTGGAATTTGACTAGTTCCTTGTCGCCTGTCTTGGGCCCGCAAAGGCCCCGGACAAAAAACAGCACTCTGGTCCGCAAATTCGCCTTCATTCTGGGCGCAGGAAAAAGAAAACAAAATCTACGCAACAAGGCATACATTGCACGCAGCAACGACGCGAACACTACTTCGATTGCACATTCCAGCGCGTGTGAGAAATGGTGGACTGGTCGGATGCACACGAATGGTCAAGTTAAGAATAAAAACAACCAAGCTGAAAGCAAAAATCGCCCAGGTTAAAAACAGCGAAACGGAAAAAAGCCGCTGATGCCAGTTCGAATGAAACTGTTCAAATGAACGACCGGGTGCGAAAGTACAGGAGCGGCGCAGTGTCGGTGCGCGAATGGTACCCGGCCATTCCGCGAAAGCCGATGCTTCCAATCAAAAACGTCTAATGGCGCGTGTCACGTTTCACAGCGAAAACACACGCACGCGAGCGCCGTGCGCAAGAGGTTGTTTTGGCGAAAGACAAGGTACCTTCAACGCATAGCACCAATTAAGAACAGACAGGCAGGGGCCGGCCGGCCGGCTTGTGCCACCTCCCCACCACCAACGACACGGTGGGTTCTGTTCAGTTCACCGCATCTTCAGCAACATCCGACAATTTTTTCTAAATCACGTTTTGTTTACACCACCCGCTCATAAACAGCTCTTCTTTTCTCAACCTTCAAAACGCTTTAATTCGTGCGGAATACGTTCCCGTTGCCTGTCGTCATGGAAACCCACTTTCAAAAATAGCTTCCATATGCTTTCGAAGCGAAACGCGAACCCGAAAAAACCGACAACTCCCGAGACAGAAAACCCGCACAACTCGACACAGCGACGTACTCGCTCTCCCGACGACTCGACTAGCACTCGACCGGAGCCTGCGGCAAGCAGAGGTTGTAATATGCGGTCGGGTTCCAGAAGCTTCCGTCCTTCCAGGCGCACCACCCCTTGCCTTGGATGGTTTTCAGGTCCTCGGCGCCGGTGTAGTGGGGGTCGAGGATCAGGAAGCGGGTCTCCCCTGTTGTCTCGCTGAAGCAGACGCCGAGGATGGTGTGCGCCAGCACCCCCCCGCCTGTTGAGCGATCAGGAAAGAAAAGAGTCGTGTGAAAAGTGAAAATGGCGCGGTAGTTGAGTACTGTACTGATTCTTAAAGAAAAACAAACAAAACGGTTAGTCGGAAGGTATTCCTGCATTGAGTTCAGCAAAATAACGTTCTTACAACAATTGTGCGACGCGCATAACAAACACGAATTCTCTTCCTTGCTCCTGTGCGGCAATAACGAAAAAGGTTATATTGATTTTCACAAGGAGTGTAATCGGTTTGTATAAAAGTCGAGCGTCACATCGACAAAGGTACTGAGTCAGATCGGCATTATACCTGGATAAAGGTACATCAGCTTATTCTTATGCCGGTCCAAACCGATGGTGATTTCATTTCTTTATTGCAGCAAGTTTGTTTTCGACATCGAGGCTAGAAAGCAAAAATTTGGACACAGGCCAACCTGGGCCACTAAACAACGACAGGCAGTGGCGTCGTGGTGTGAGGCCAGGCACCCAGAACCGTCGCCAGAAAGTCGTCAATAGGGGGGCTTTACGTTCATGCAGGAGGGGCTTGACATTCAAATTTGACAAAAATTCCACCAACTTCTACTGTTTCATATTTCAATTTGGGGGGTCTTGGAGCTTTTTGGGAGATCTAAGCCCACCAAAGCACCCCCGTGGCGATGGGACTGCAGGCAACCCCATTTTGTGTTGTGCATCTGAGCAGTATCATTTCAAAATGCACGTCACGAAGCCCGAACAACATGCTTCGTGTCAATACGATGAGGATTCGACGAGCTCTGTCGAGAACACCAAGGAAAGACGTGACACCGAAACCAGCAAGACCCCCCACGAATTGACGCTGACCGCCCGTGTCGAGCCAGGCGAGGCGTTGCGTCGCAGAAAATCCTAGAAATGTCAGACTACAAAAACCGGAAGATATTCGCCGGACAAGTTTCGCGCGCTCAATACAGTAAACATGCTTAAAATGCATTGGCGGCGCATATGAACAATTCTTTTTTTGTTGCGCGTAGGCCTGGCACGCAGCTTGAGAAACACGGGTCGGCGGACAATTAATAGCTCTAGGTTTGCTGCAAGCTTTTGAAGTATCAGCCGACTGGGCTCTGCTTTCTGCTTTCCGTGTCCGCAAAGGCAACGACGTTTTATCAGTGAGCAAATATTTTTCAGAGGAAATCGATTTCACGTAACTCTACACAACACATCCTCAGTCCCGAAATCTTATTCAAATAACGCGCCGAGCAAAATTTCTTCAGGCGCGAAAGTCCCCATTTGTCCGACGCGCGAAGACTCGAATCACGATCGCAAATTAATTCCGAAACCTGATTACGATTTTCAGCGATCGGTCGAAAAAGAACTGAACCCAGGGGCGTAGCGCGAGGGGGCACCGAATCACTGCGGGGTCGCTGAAAAGTCCCAACAATGTTGCAAGTACGGTAAATTTACTCCCAAAAGACCTTGGTTTCGAACATTGGGACCCAAACTTGCGTCTTGCCTCGAGCGCCACCTAACCTCGGCTCGTCCCTGACTGAACAGCCACACGAAGGCGCAGTTCTCTATCCCAACCGTCCTTCGCTTCGACACAAATGGCAGCAAAGAGCACTTACCTATCATCACCGGCGTCCCCTGGCTCTCGAAGTGCATGGCCAGCTCGCGGCCGCGGTCCCAGGCCAGCTCCGTGCCTTGGCTCACGAACATGATCTTCGACGTGACGCCGAGGTACTGGTTCAGTACCGCTTGTACCTCGATCGAACCGATCCATTTCCGCGAACCGACAAATTCCTTAGGTTTGTCACCAATGTCTACCAGGATCTTTGTTGAAGAAACAAAAAGAAAAAGCAAACAGTCAAAATTACATTTGAATAAGCCGTGGCAAACGGTCAAACAAACTACACTGGTTTCATCGGGCGTGTAGCGAATACACTGGAAATATACGTATCATTAAATGGCAGCCACACTGCTACATTTCGTCGCCAGGTTTTCGGGTTGGGGGAAAATACATTTTTAGGGGGAAAGAGTTTTTGCTTTTATTATTTGTTAAAAACAAATTTTTCTGGGCACAACAAAACTTGGGGGAGGGCACAAAAGAAGTGTGGAGTGGAACTGCCCCGAATGCCCCCCCGTGGCCACGGGCCTATTTCGTCGTCAGTGCCAGTTGGCGACCGACGGAGCGTGGAGCAAAAGACGCAATTTAAAACGCCCTCTTCGCCAAAGCATGCGTCTCGAATCGACGGGTGCATGCAAGAACACCCAAGGCTGCCCCCTTCGCCAACAACATTCAGAGGCGACGCGAAAACTGTTGCAATGCAGTTTGCAGCTTAATTCAGCGCAAGACTGCCATGTACAGTTTAATAAGGAGTCTTCCACGCTGCACTCTCTTGCCATCAACAACGAAGCAACTCGAGTACCCCCCACCCAACACCCGGCGCAACACGATTTCGTGGCAAAGGCTTAAGTCTGCACACAACCCTTTCCGTGTTCTCCAGTCGGGAGTCATACAGCCACGCTGTTGGGTCAAAGTCCAGACGACGAAGCAGCAGCATTCACGGCCTTTGGGCGGCGCAAATTTAACGAAAATTTTGGAAACGGTTGGATTTGGCGATTTTTGGCGAGAATGCTCGGCCGCCGGCGCTCACCGGCTTTACGCAAATCGCGACGTTCACCCACTGGCTCTGAACACGTGAGTTGAAACGCTACTCACTAAGAACGGAACAAGTCAAGCGACCTGCTGTATTTCTTTATGTGTAGGAATCGCCTTTTCGGTGTAGGCCTGATGCCTGAACCAGGATACGAGAGTCTGCAGTGACCTGTAGGCGCAGCCCCAGCCATTGTCGTCGGTCCGGTCTTGCATGTAGTGGTGGTAACCGTACCCTCCTTTGACCAGATGCACCTGGGAAGAAAGAGAAGGCGCGGGTTCATGGGGCGTCGGAAGGGGTGGGCAGAGGGTCTTTTGCCCCCCTGCAGTTTGAAATTTGGTGATTATCTGTTAAATTTTATGTTAATTTTATAGTAGAAAAAGGTTTTTCTCTTAGTTTCGAGTTGGAAAAATGAATTTTACAGCTTTCCGCCCCTCTGGCAAAATCCAGTGTTGGCCCATCCCTGGAAAAAATCCTTGCGATGCCCTTGAGCGCGTTAAAAAAATCCTTGCGACGCGACGCCCTTGCAATCCTTGCGACGCCCTTGAGCGCGTTAACTCGTGTCGAACGGATCAGACCTGGCTGGCCAGCGGGGGAAACCCGGGACCACGTTACCTTGCCGTCGACAATCGTCGGGTCGCGCAGTCCCACGTGAGTGTTGGTCAGGACCGCGTTGGCCGATGAGCGCGAGAAGAGGTCGATCGCATTGTTTCGGCGAAAAACGGGTCGTGTGCACTCAACCACGAAGAGACTGTGCAACTCGTTCTGCGAAGCGAAGACAAATACGGGGGTTTGGTGAGAAGAAGAGTCAAAACACTGGCAAGGCAAACAACACCAAGTTAGGGCAGCGTAAGATGCGACCGACCGATCGTTAATAGCAAAAATACCAAACTTGAAAATCCAGGGGGAGCAAGGCTCCTTTTGCCGCCCTCCTTTGCGACGCACATGCTTGGTTGGTTGCAATTTAATAAAAGAATAAATCCTGTGGAAGACTGAAATCTTAGGTAGACATTTTTCGAAAAACCAGGCCGCTGAAGTCAGTAAATCACATCAAGTATCGATAAAGGTTTTTACCCCGCGTCGAAAGTCCGAAACGTTCGGGACATAAAAGGCAATGTCAGTAACCAACTCCGGGCAGCGGGACCAACCGGCTGGAATTTTCGGGGGGGGGGAAAAATGATTTTAACTTGTTATTGTAACAAACTTTCCATGCAAGAAACCAAGGGGATTCTCCACAAAGCGAACGACTCACTTTTCTGTATTCCAACAACTGTTCGTCGCTTTTCTTCGACGCGTAGCAAATCGTCACTGGGTGGCACCAGTCCGCCAAACGATAATGAAGGACATCGGGGGGTCCCCAGCTGTCCGGGGGGTCGCGTTTCATGCAGCGGCCCACGTTGCGAAGTTGTCGCGAAAGCGAATCGAGGAGCGCCGCGTACATCCTGAAAGGAAACGAAGGCACAATCGACTGTAACTGACAGATCTTATCTGAAAGCCTCGTGCAGCGTATGACATTTGCGTGGGCAAGGCACATGAAAAATACAGGGGCACCACTGCGCACACATTCCGGGCAGGAGAAACAGCTTGAAACGTAGAAAGTTATAAAGTTTCCAGAGCAACAAAACAAAATCACAATTATTTTGTAACAAAAGTGAGTGGCAAACTACGTTTGACAAGCGTTTTGCATTACTGATTTTTTTCGCTGACGCATTTCGGTCATTTTGTCCGAAACGGGTTAAAAGCTTTCTGTCATCTTTCGTTTTCAGACAATATTTGACCGAATTGACTTAATTTTTTTCGGTCAGTGACCGAAAAAAATTTGTTTTGCAAGTCGTTACGTACAACGCGACATTTCAGGATCTTATCATTGAAACTAGAACTACGCCAAGGGGAGCTTTTCAGTCACCGGGACTCACTTGCAGAGCGGTTTACTTTGAGAGACGTAACATAAGGAAGTGAGCAGCAAAGGAAACTGAACGGTTTTATCGTCGATTTTGGTGCAGGTGATCGCGGGAGACAGTCTTCTCTCGTCCGTCGCCGACGTATCGGCGAGAAGCTCAACTTCGACAACGTTGGCGTGCAGGTCGACAGACTTAAGCTTGTTCTTGACGTTCGAAAACATGCTCCCGCAGGTCTCATCACTTGCGTCTTCAGATCCACGGATGATCAGTCGTTGATTCTTGACGTAAAAAGCGATTTTCTGTAACAGCGCGCCATCTGCCGGTAACGAAAAGTGTCCTGCGCAAGAAACAGGGGGGGTTGAGAGTCGATGAAGCTGGGTTCGAAAACATACCGCGAACTGTGTGAACGCGTCAGCTCTTGCGGAGGCTAGATACGCCAATGCTCGTCACGGATCGCCGAAAGTGCGTCGCCAAGGTTACCGTATGCATAACTTAAAGACTATAGATCAGGGGTGGCCAACCAGTCAAACCAAGAGCCACATTTCTTACGGTGTTACCGCAAAAGCCGAATCACACACATGGGCACACATGAACATCACCCCATCCCTTCCTCAGTCACACATCACACAGATACAATATGTAAATATCACAAACCAACATAACAATGACAGAACTTGGCAAGGCATTTATTGTTATGCGTGTTATTTAGTAGGACTTCTGGTAATTACGTAAGAGCCACATGAAACCGGGCAAAGAGCCGCGGGTTGGCTGCCCCTGCCACAGCTCTTTCGAATCTACTCGGGAACAAGACGTCATAGTAACAGGCACGGAAGACTTCCACGTGGACTTATGTTGATATTTGTAGACTATTTTTGGCGCGAACAAGTTTCGAGCTGTTGCTGGTTGCGACTCTCGATGTTCGGGTGAAATGCAACAACAAAGAACTCCCTCTCTCGTATTAACGTAACCAAAGAGTTGGGGGTGGACACGCTTTCAGCGCCACCCGCGGTCAACCTTTTACGGATGTCGTATTTTCATAACGATTAAAAACCTACGAGAATTGCAAGTGAAGTTTGCAAGTCTCAGCCATGGCAGAATCAACAGGTTGATTTGCAAAAACAGCACAGCAGCAGAGCTCGAAATAAGAAACTGACTCTGCAATGGATTTAAAACGGATTGGTTCGCGAGACACACAGCGTGAACACAAGAGTGAGCGGCAAAGTGAACTCTGATCGTGACTGCAGTCGATTAAATGCCGACTTACTGGACTTTACGGCCCTAGGGACGTAGCGAGGGGGGGGACAATGCCTCGGGCGCCGAAAAGTCCCAGCAATGTCGCAAGTACTTTCTTCAATACAGTGCATTTGCCCCCAGGGGGCGCCAAACTTGGCCTTGCACCGTTCTAACAGTTGGTCGCTCCATTGCGTTGTCCAACAGATCCGGCGACTACAGCGCAAGCCAAATGCATGGTTGGAACACAGCAAGTAGATATTTCATCGGCTCTAAATATGTTCAACGTTCGTTAAACATACTCAATTTTGTGTTCTCATCAAAAACCTGTACCTTGAAGTTTGGTGAGCGTAACAGGAATAGTTCCTCGGATCATGAAAAGAATCGAACTTGACAATAGCTCTCGAGCCTTTTCAACTGAAACAACTTCAAAGGGGACGGTTTCGTTGTTGACTCGCAACGCCAGAGCGCCGTCCTCACCCTCGACACGCAGGTGATAACGGAGAGCATCCATGTCTACGGAGTCAAAATCCCGCTTTTTGCCAAACCAACCGTTTATCACAAAACCTGAACAAGGAAAATCCACGTTAACTGGGTTGGAACAATTCAGTCGTCGGAATATTCTATAGAAAATTATGTAACACAAGGTATATATGGCCAGTTATTCACTGCACGATCTGCAGAATTTCAAACCAAGGTATATCGTTCGTAAGGGTCGCATGACATCAACGCAGTCAGACATTTTCAAATGCAAAAAGTAAATTATCAAGATTCAACTTGTAAGGTCGATCTAGTTCTACGTGGAGTTTCGGATTTGGCCTGGTTTATTTTGTACAGAGAACGTAGACAAGGTCTACGCAATGTGCAGTTTTACGATTGGGGGGCGCACCACGCAAAAGTTCGCAAGGACAGCTGCATCTTTGAGAACTACCCATGGATACAATTATCGCCAGCGATTGCTAACGCGGAGGGAGCTTAGTTCCGCGTTTTGCTGCTTTGTGTGGTGCGACGAAGAGTGAGTGGTGGAGTTTTTAATGAAACCACAGATGAAAAGATTAAAAATCGGTACGGTTTTTCCTACAGCTATCACCACATACCGCGTGGTGGAACATTATGTCAGATGGTAAACCGACCGAAATACCTCCTGGCAACGATGACTCTACATCTTCCAGCAGCCGCGCACTGGAAGGAAACTGCGGCAAACGAAGGCAACCCGTGATCAAAGTATGCCCTTCATTGTCAAACGTGACCAGAACGCCGCCGGTGGAACCATCTTCTTTTTCGCAAACAGAAACTTTCTGAAAGTTTACCGAAACTTCATTGACGCTGCGGTGACCAAGCACAAAGCAGCGATGAATCAATCAACACAGCATCACTGCACAGCGCCGTTAAAAGTTTTACTGACACGCGAACGCAGCTTAGACAGATGTTTTGACTGCGTGTATGCACACAACCTCCGAGAACTAGTGCACGCCATCGCTTCGGTACGAAATCAGAGAAAATAGACCACTGCTACAGGAAAACAGAAACATCGCATAGTTTTCACATTAGCTTTTGCTAAAGTTCTAACGTGCGTTTGCCAGTCGTAACGTGTGATGCGGATTGGTGACAGAACTTGATTCATCACGGTCATGCTAGCTGCGCCAGAACAGGAAGTGCTAAAAAGAAAACCCTCCTGTGAAACACACACGAGTGTGTTTTTCAGCATAAAACCTAAAAGCGCATAAGATCTTTTCTGAATATGATACGAGTTCCTGGGTCTCGTATTTCAGTAACGACAAGTTCTGGTCAGAACCATTTACTTAACAGCAGAAATTCAAAAACCAACCGCAGCACTTGTAGAGACAAACCTTCGCAACAGTTTCAGCGATGTAGATCCGTTTGCAGGTCATGACGCGCTTTGCTTTCGACAGCTTGTCGTGAATCAGACAGAACAAAACTAAGCAGAGGTTTCTCTAACCAGCAAAACCTGAGCAGGACCTAAAAAAACAACTGACAACATCAGCGTTCAAATCGAGTGTATCGCAGAAGGGGGAGAGCCACGCAGGTTGTTAAAGCCAGAGGTGGCCACGGATCCGGAGTCGACTCCCGGAAAGATTCTGCGTATTTTTCGGACCCATCAGATGCGGAGTCAAAAATTTGTTAAAAACCGGACCTGGGGTCACTTTGCTTTCGGCAGTAGCAGGAGTCTGTGTGGTCATTATACATGTTATTACTTCAGTTCAAACATTGCTGAATCCGGTTGCATCGATGGTTGGAGTTTGAACAGGAGTCGGATTCTCAAATTCGAAACAAATTCGGATCCGGATCCGAACATTTTGCAACAGCAGTGGATTCGGAGTCTGAAAATAAGACTTCGGCCACCTCTGGTTCAAGCACGATCATCACAAAATGTCGTCGTCGGTAGTGTCGACAGAAAAACATCGATCAAAATTATCAAGAACAGCACTTGCATTGACTTGGTACTGGGGGGGGAACGTTTTAACTCGGGAATAGATGGATGGGTCGTTTGCGTAAGCTAATATAAATGAGATTGACAAAATGTGAAGCGTCTTTATTAATATAATTTGGAACACGCTTAGCACACCAGATTAAAGAGCTTAACAGGTTGCACGCGGCCCAGGGTCGCAGTTCCCCGTTCCTTTTCTAGTACGAATGTTAACTGACGTAACGCATGTTCGCAGGTTGGTTCTGTCGGCGGTTTCGAGCGCCAAATGGATCACGTTCCTGCTCGTCCACGTTTCACGCGTTTGGGCGGCGGCGTTTGGTTCCTCGCAGCTCCTCCCCGTTATAGAAAGAACAAGCGCTTGAGCGAATTTCGAGACACTCGTCGCAGACGCAGCAACGACATCGCGGTTTGTGTCGTCATCAAAACGAAAAATGCAGTAAATCAACCGTACGTCGATCCCCTCGACAAAAAACAGCATCTTTCCAAAACAATGCCGTTTTTGAAAGTCTTCTTTTTATCGACGGTAAGCTGGCGATCGATAAGACCGGCGTGGGGACAAAACCAACGAGTATTTTGCCAGATAAGTGTCTTTTCCTTTGCAAGTCGTTGCCAAACTACTGCACATCACGGCGAACCCGAACGCCAGGCGAACGGCCAGCGTGCAAGACATAAAAAAACGAAGAGCACATACAAGTTTAAAAATCACTGCTTCATTGTGGCGTCATGACCGCGAAGTACGTCATCAAAGCATTTGCTCGCAAGTGTTCATGCGATGGCTTGCGCACATTTCAAGTCTTTTGTTCGCGCTATCACGAGGAGTGCGCAGCAAGTAATTGATCGGAACTTATGAAACCGACTTTTACTTAGGCTTTACATTTTGTCAAGAAATTTACAGAGCCCTTTTTCTTTTAACTTTGGCCTGATCTTGTTATTTATGTCGTGTTGATGCAACGGTAACTGTTGTCGCATTAATAACAAAAGCCTATAAGCAAGAAACACATTTGAAAATGACTTTTAAAGAGTAAAAAGCGCTAGCAACATTTGCTTGACAACTGACATCAACAGCCCACGAATGTCTCGAAATTTAACAGAAGCCAGTCTTGGGACTATTGCTATTCTTAAATCGAAGAACTAAAACCAACCAAACTGCGACGATACAATTTCTAAACAATTTGCTGCATCAACCCATGCAGGCGCAGCATTCATAGCGCAGCGCGTGGCGACTTTGGTTTTGCACCATTCGCAACTAACGAAAGTGAATAAGGGGATAAGCGTTTTCGTTGCTTCATAGTCATTGCGGGTCGCCCGGATCGAATTGAAGAGAAATGGCCGCGTGTGGGCAAAGTACGTGAGACGTAAATGCCGAGCGCGCGTAGATCGCCGTTATCTCGGTGTCTACCAAATGAATGGCAGTGAATAACCAGACGACAATGTCTGCTACCACCACCAGCAGAGTTGTGCAAGGTCTACTAAACAGGTTCATAGCGCACGTTAAGCTTGCCTGCCGTAATGATAATAGCAGCAAGGGCTTGAACCAAGAACAACCCCAAGCACAAAGCGTGAGCGCTGAGTATGGCAGCGAAAGGAGTTTGAAGTGCTGTAGGTTTTCCAGTCAAATCGAAACACATAAAATGTGTCGAATTCGAACCATAAAAGGAGTTTGAAACGCCACGTTTCGAGTCATTTCGAAGCACAAGCCGTGAGCGTCAATTATGGCAGCAAAAGGAGTTTGAAGCACGAACTGATCCAGCCCGCGGTGAGAACGAAACGAAGATTCTTTCGCGCATTGCCTACGACAAAAGTCTAATGCAGTCACGGGCAGCAGCAGTGTCACATGGACAATATCCTCTTGCTGAACAATGATCGAGTTTTTCGGACAGCGTACTTTGGTCTTTTTAGGAGTTGAACGGTTTCACTGTGACAGTGAACTGCTGGGTAAAAAACGGGGACCAAGAAACGCGCACGCAATGAAAATAAACTTCTCATTGGATCATGATTGCGGATCTCAAACAAATAGGGGCACGGGTGTGCATGAAAGGAAATGCAAGGAGGGAAACGCGAGCGTCAAGGACACTTTCTTTCGACGCACGACTTTCCTCCTTCTTCGTATTCCAATTTCGAGATCCACATCTGCTGGAAAGTGCCGAGCGATGCTAGAATGGAGCCACCGATCCAAGGCGCGTACTTGCGCTCGACAGAGCTGTTGCTGCAGTTCAGTTTCACTCGCATGTTTTGCGGTGTCTTGGTGAGCAACTCTGAGTTTAGACGGTCAGTGAAGCCCTGTGTATAAATCAAGTGAAGATTATAATAATTGTAATCGCGTTAACTGACAAAACAATTTATCGGCAACAGCAACAACAGGTGCTAGTGACATACTTTTTATGCTGTTTTCAGCACTTCAACTTTGCCAGCTTCCCCAACTAACAGTGGTTTTAGCACGACAGATACTAAAGACATAAAGTGGGTTGGATTGCATAAAAAAGGGTGTCGCAACTTGGAATTATTACCACAAAATAAAAACTGTTGGAAGTAGGCTTCGAGCTTTCTCATCATGACTACATTTCCTTGCCATTTAACTGCAATGCTATTTTTTTTATGTCAACCTATAAGATTGATAGATTGAACTCTATGTAACCTTAGCCTACAAGTTAGATCAAGTACAGGTGATCAATTTGAGTAAACTAATACTTGCAGCAGCAGTATGAAAATGTTAAAAGAGGGCTAGAGTGTTTTGTTGAATCGCTGAGAGCAGATCAATCCTTAAAATGTATGAAATGTTACTTGCAGCACAAAACAACCAAAACCTTGGTTTCTTTTGAAGCTAACATTTTACTGATGCAGAAACACTGAGTGAATAATTCAGGTGGATATTTGCCAAACCTTAAATTAGAAACAAACGTACTGGAAATAGTGCCCTTGCTATACTACCCTGTTTTAGTTTTTGCAAACCAAAGCAATATGTTCCAGGTGTCTGTATGCTCAGCGCTTTACATCATGTGATCACTTCAGTGCAGGTTGCCTTGGGCTAATACACAGTTATGCATGCACCTACATATTTGATCATCGCATCTGTCAAAAAAGTAATAGTTAGAAATTATGCAGCAATCTTACAATCACTTACTTGCAACAAGGAGTTTCCTCCACTAACAATAATGCTGTTGTACAGAGCTGGTTTTAAATCAACATCACACATGTCTACACAGCTGGTAACAACATGCGGAACTCCAAGCATTGAATTAGGTGCAACACCTCGGATTTTGGCAGGATTAAATAAACTTTCAACTGCAAGTAGCCGCTCCGAACCAAACTCATGGCTGAATCCATTAGAAAAGTAATATGGAACCTAAAACACAAATATGCTAATAGTTAGCATTATTTAAGATGTACAGTCTGCTGGCTCCAGCTGACCATTACACAAATACTGACAATAACCCTGAACAAACAGGTTGAACTACATGTGTACAAATATTAGTACATTGGATTTGAACCACAGGGAATCAATCTGAGCGCCTTGTCTGTGTAAGTTAGATTAATTCATTTGCAGTAACAGACAGGTTTTGGCCAGTACTTGAAATGACTACAGTTATGTAATTACAGAAGGTATGAAATGATGCAAAATCAACCATCAACTCCTACTACTGTGAGTTAAATACCACTTCGAGTGCCATACAGTGTACAACTAGCAAAACACAAGTTATAAGTTTACGAAAGACAAAACTCACCTTTGGCATATTGAGACAATCATCACTATATACTGTGTCTGAAACTCTCAAGACAGATGCAGCAAAATCTTCAAGTGTATGGTTCAACATATACTTTTTCCATGATTCTGTTACTTCTGGAAGGTTTGGCTTCTTTATCCATTTCGCTGGAGCATCTAGTTTGACTTCTTCTTTAGACGCAACCATGTAATGAGGCACCACTTCAATATTTAATGATTGCAACAATTCACGACACTGCATCAAAACAAAATCGCCACCAAGGGGTGACTTCACAATTCCTTGTTGTAGAACATAGCCATCGTGGACAGGTACAGCTGAGGTGTGTGTTGCCCCACTATCCAAAACTACACCTGTGTAACGACCATTAGCAAATGATGCTAAGACAGGTGACTTGCACAGAAAAAAAGCTGGAATATTATACTTCTCAAACATAATTTCTGAAATCTTCTCTCGCTTGCTACGATGATTCCATGCTGGTTCTGACATCAAAACAGGATGCAACTCCGATTCACTACGAATAGCACGCTTGTAAGCGTAGTTTAAAAGTGACTCAAGCAAGTCCCAGTCTTTTATCATTCCATCTTCTAATGGATGGACAACTTCCATTCCTTTCTTGGGACAAAGTAGCTGCGATGTGTCAATACTGAACTTCTTATCTAACTTGGCTTCTCCACCGTCTGTCTCCATTTGCTCAATTTCTTCCACACCAACTGAGGTTGGAAAATCAGCTTTGGGGCAATCTTCCCCAGCATATCCTGCTCGGAAAGTGTGTGATCCGATATCAAAGACCAGTGCCCCAACTTCATCTCCTCCAAAAATTCCACCGCTCATTTTTATGATTAACTTTCACAAGACTATTGATGCAAGTATTTATAGCATGCAGGCAGCCCTTGTACAAAATTGACCTAAAATTAAGAAGACATGAAAAGGTAAGTCTGCTTAAGATTCAGTATTAATTAACAGTAGGTTTACACCAAAATCTATTGTTGTGGTGTTCTTAATTTTATGTACGGGCTACCAAGTCAGATTGCTCTTATCACGGGTGTACTTTTCTATCAGAAGTTGAGAAGCAAATGTCAACATTTAAAACTTCACATGCAAGTCACAAATCCTGAGCAAAGGTTAAGGATGCTTTAAACTTTAAAGAATAATCAGCTTTACATTTTGACCCCAAGACTATGGTTTGCTAATTACAAAATGACAGATGAAGTTTTCTTGAACCCTTTAACATGTTTGGAGCCGGTGTACAAGTATATCGTGCTTTGAAATCACGCATTAAGCCGCTAATTTCATTCCACTTTGCAACTCCATAACTTGCTAGTCAATTGTGCTACAGAGCTATCCAAACCCACAAAAGACTCGGCAAGTCTTCTCGTTTGCAATGAAAAAAAAAACATTTTTTGGATTTGTTTTTTTTGTGGGTCATGTCATAAGTGGGGTAGGTTTTTGGCCATTTTGGCTCAGGTTACCTGACCCTGGGCCAACTGCTAGATGGAAGAATTTTGCTCAAGTTTTATTGGAAACTAGGCTAAAATCTGAGTCTTTTGAAGCTTTGATCGGCTTTCTAGCATTTCTGGTAATCCCCCAAGAGGTTAATTAATTAATTTACATTAATAAAAGAAATTAAATTGAGCACATTCATGCACAATTTCCTTGACTTACACTTAAGTAAAGAAGTTAATTGAATACATTTTTATGATTCAAATCATCAAGTAGCAGAAATGCAATTTCAAAAGAACAAACCACCAAAGAGCAAAAAAAGTAATTGCTTGTTATTGAAGAAAAAATAAAAAAAAAGTAATTGAGAACTTAGGAATTCCGCAAATTGCTGAGAACTACATAGTTTTAGACAAAACGGGTTATCAAAAGACATTATGGGTCAACCATTCAGCCAGTTCTATTGTTGGCATAAAGCAATACTAATTTGAAGACATTTTAATCGATAAGAAAAATGAAGTAACAAAATGCAACAATTTGAACATCAGACAGTTTAACTTAGTAACAAAGCACAACATCATTGAAAAACAAAATACACAGAGGGTAAAAAGCATGCCTATGACAAGGATGGTGGGCTGAGCACTTGAAGGTGTGAAGGTATCACAGAACGAACCACTATAAACAAAAGTTTTCATTGGAAACTAGGCTCGAGTCCAAATCTTTAGAGCCTTTGATCAACTTTCTAGCATTTCTGGTTCAAAAGTTATGATCTAAAATAAACAAATTAGTTAATTATCTAATTAGTGAAATATTTTTATTACTTTAGATCATAACTTTTGAACCCGAAACCCCAACAGGTCATCCAAAGTATCAAAAGACTCGGATTGTAGCCAAGTTTCCAATAAAAACTTTAGCAAAATACTACCATCTACCAGTTTGGGTCCAGGGCCAGGTGAAGTGGGCCAAGGTGGCCTAAAAGTCCTCCACTTATGATGTCACTCACACAAAATCTGCAACTCCCAACCAAAACATTTTTTTTGAGTGCTATCTGGAAGAGTTATCTTTTGAGCCTTTGAACAGCTCTTTACCGCTTTCAGCACCTGAGTTACGTGCACACAAAGCCACGTGTGATCCGGTTGTTCTGGCACGAAAATCCTTGAAACCAGCCGGACGCCAAAGTGTTAAAGAAAGCTTACCTATAGATCTGGAATGACTTTTTTGCAGATACGCTTAGTATTGGTTTCACTAGTACCTCTGGCACACAGAAGAAAGGTCGTCTATCACAGCACAGTACAGCCACTCTGCTGCTTGGTCAACAGCCTTACCAGTTGCCAATGTCAGCAATCTGCTCAACTGTGGTAAGGTTTGTATTGCAATTATACCCTGAATCCGTACCAAAGTTTATCAAAGTGCAGGGTGTCAACGTGGCAGAACTGTTGACAACCTATGGCTCCATGGACTCTCTGACTCAAGAAATATAAGCTACTTCCCCAGGTATTCAGCAATTAACTCTATATTATCAAAACATCATTAACCACATCAATATACCATGACCCACCCACCTTCCATCCATCGTAGAACCTGTCAGATTGGTGGTTGCACCAGCATTTGTCACTACTGGCATTCAGAGGGAATGCTGCCAGCATTTTACCTTGTGTGAGCCTGATTCAACTAGTTATACCTGCTTTAGCCCCAGCCTGCTTTAATCAGTATTACTGTCCACCACTTGTTGCCTTTGTTTCAATGCATAGGTCTTGCTTTTCGAATGCTCGTGTTTCCTCTAAGTTTTGTTTATCCTCTTATGCAGTGTTATTTGGTTCAATTTTTAACTTTCTTGACTACTGCATAGCCTATGGCTAAGGAAGTTACGTTGTGATATTTTCCACTTCACTTGAAACTTTAAAGGTTAATTTGTTAGTAAAAAAAGCATTTATCCTTCTGACAAAATGCAAACATCATTGAAGTTCACAAAACTTTGACAAAATATTTTTATCAAGAGAAAAACACCACTACATAATACATACACAGCAGGGGCAATAATAGCTGCTGTTGTATTTTTGAGGAAGTGACTATTCATCCGCCTGTCCTGACGCAATTCCAATAAAAGGGTTTTATTTATCGTTCAAACCGTGTGAATCATATAGTGTCACAGTGTGATGGTTATGCGCTACGCCTTCTATGCTTTAGGTTTTCGGTTAGAATCTCACTATGCCAACTTTGGTTTTGTTTTTTTTCTTTCGACTTTCCTTGTTGTTTTTTTTCTTTACTTTTTTTCAGGCTTACATTTTACGTTTATGAGTTAGTGTTAGGTTAGGGATGTGATAGCGTTAGGTTAGCTTTGGGTTAGGTTAGGGTTAGTGTTAGGCTAGCGTTAGGTTAGGGTTAGCTTAGCTTAGGGTAAGTGTTAGGTTGAGGTTAGGTTAGCTTAGATTTAGGCTAGGTTTGGGTTAGGTTAGCATTAGGTTCAGATTAGGGTTAGGTTAGGGCTACGGTTAGGGTTAAGGTTAGGTTTAGGGTTTATCTTTTACATTTACTTCGTTTCTACCAAGCCTAGCCTACTGCACTCTCGTCATGCGTTACTGTCATTTTATAGAAGGCGGTCGAATAAGGCTTCAAATTTAAAGATCCACAGGTGGTTCTATAGCCGCTGCCTATTTTTAAAGCATTGATAGGCCTAGCTTAAGCTAATTGTGAGGGCCATGAAATTTATTTTCTGTGATGTCAAAGCATGAGAAATACCTAATCTTTTGCACTGTTTCAGATGATACAGTCTCACAATTAGAACTGAAGTTGGTTACATCTGAAATTTTATGTGACCTTTGATTATAAACTGATTTTTTGCAGTTGTATACAACACATTATTTAAGTAAAAGGTACACTTCCTTGTCAAAAAAACTTCAAATATTTAAAATTAGCTTATAATTAATAAAAGGTTTGGCCAGCCTATGCGTACCATTACCAAACAATGTGAGACCAAAGTTACGTGAGCCGGCAGTCGTCTAGCCGGCAGTAAATAAAACGGATCCGGCAAAATACCGCTAAAAATGCGGCTGGATGTGACGGCTGACGTAACCCAGAGAGAAGGTAGCCGGCAGTCGAAGAAAGTGCAAAAAAACGATATGTAGAGCGTCATATGATTTGAATGCCTGGAAACGTGCATGGTGGCGAAAGTAAT
>Ga0210059_1003633_pt1 | contig 24753 bp, 27 predicted proteins | sample Ectturendosymbi2_FD_188042 | JGI IMG/M metagenome (GOLD analysis project Ga0210059, IMG submission 188042) | Ecteinascidia turbinata endosymbiont from Florida, USA - Sample 2 (SPAdes) (version 2) | ecosystem: Host-associated > Tunicates > Ascidians > Unclassified | place: Key West, Florida...
ACAAGCGGCCACTTTACCTCGCATCGACCTTGGCCGCTGTTTTTCGACCTCGGTTCGGTGCCCATTAACGGATACACTTTCCGCACATCCGTTTTCGTGAAATCCGCCACCCCCTCTCTCGCGTGCGTCGATGCTCGCGCGCGCTCGATTCGGCGCCGTCCTGCGTTCATCTGCAAAGATCCGTTTCTCCTGTCGATGCAGCAGCATCAGTGCGAGCACGCCTACTTCGACGACATGCTGCGCCGTCTCGCAGCTTATCTATTTCTGCCTGGTTGTTAAGGGCAGAATTTCGTGGGTCAAAAGATAAAAGCCCGTGGCCAGACGGGCCTCCTTTACCGTCACTTGTCTTATCTCCACACTTTCTTCATTTTGCTCACCGTGTCAACGACCGCATCCCGTGAAGATTCGACGCTTGTCTCCGATTTTCTTCTTCGTTTCGCTTTTTTTACATCTTGTGCCTGCGGTTGCGCGCAGTGCGAGCGGCGAAGGGCTCGGTTTACCTCCCAAAGTCGCGTTTCGCGCTTTTTGTTGACGATCGTTGTTCTTAAGTTAACCTGAACCGCGACTTGCAGTTAAAAATTCTTGCCGGCGCTAAAGCGCAGGATATTTCGTTCTTTTCGCTAGTGTGGTTCTGTTTTGAAAGAAAAAGAGTTAAGTCGGATTGATGGAAGCTTACAAGAAGAAAGTCTTATAGCGGCCCTGCTCGCTGAGACGCGCTTGTTCGGTTTTTGCCGAATACAAGAATTTTGTGAAATTATTGCAGAAAGGAAAAAATGAGTGATGAGCATACGGCCTGCGCTGTATGGCGGTTATGCAAGGTGAAACAAGTACAACTAATTTCTGGCTGCCTCTCGCTTCAAACCAAATTTCGAAGTGCTGGTTGTGCATTCCGTCTCGATGCAACATTTGAAATCAAACGCTGATTGGGCATTTCGTCTCCATGCAACATGTGGTTGATGAGATGTTTTTTGTACTTCGGTTTCTGTTTGTGCTATTGTTTGTGAAGATTCTTCTGGCCTGCTCATATGTTCTCATACTCCTTCTCATATGTTACGAAGAATCAATCCTTGTTGTGATAGAGATAAGACTTGCATCTGATCAAATTGTCCACTTCATGCGTTTTTCACAGTTCCTAACTAAATTAGAGTTTTACTGAATTCGTCACTGCTTTACAAAAATTTGCAAATTAAGGCAGCCTGCGTTCTTTACCTTCATAGTGAGCTTGTTAGCAATGCTCTACGTTGAACTGCGAAATTTCTAAGCTGGTGGTTGAGTTCAAAGGAAAAAGCTCGTTGTTTAGTCTTCAAGATCAACTCTCTTGCTGCTCTAAGCTTTCCGTTACAGTCGCCATATTGGTTGTAGGTTAAATCTTTGTACGTCAGCGCACTGACGAATGAAGTTTTTGATATTATTCGTGAGAGTTTTGGCTGTGTTAGTCTTTTGGTTAATTTAGCACGTCAGCTCTTTCGTCAAAACGTGCAAGGCAAGTTCAAACATCACCCAAACTCCAGCCCCTCCAATAACAGCACTCGTTCGCGTTCGTGAAATTCGCCATCCGCCACAGCAGAGCTTTCTCCGAATATATCATCGTAATCGAAGTAAAGATGAAACAAGCGTTCGTTAAAATGTTCTGCCTCGAAACATTATGCGGTAAAAACCTGCGAAAAAATCTGATATCGTAGAAATTTAGCAGCACTCTTGCTCAGATCTTCGTTTCTCCTTAGAAATTTAGCAGCACTCTTGCTCAGATCTTCGTTTCTGCGCAGCACCGGTTTCTTTTTTTTTCGTTAATTTTGGAAACTTGACCAGAGACCCTGCTGAACGAAACGTCTGAAACCAGACGTATATGTCAGTTGATAAAAGGCTGCGCTCTGCTGTTGAAAGGCCCGAAGCGGGGCGTTTGTCTTTTTTATCTGCTCCCCGCCGCACGATCAAAAATATCGATAATGTCCAGTAAGAGCGCTTGTCTTGTCACGTGAGCGTTTCGACCAGGTTCGCACAAACACGAAATTCTAATTAGCGTGTGTGTGGCTTCGCATGCGCTCACTGCGTCTTTCGGTTTACATGTATGAGACCGCTCAGCCCACAGACCTCCAACCCTCTATTTTCGTCGCCGGCGTGTATTTCGTCGCTGATGTGTCGTGTGCTTCGTCGCCGCTTTCTCGCTGCAACCAACTCGCTCCTGTCGTCGATGCCCGAGCACGCAACTGTTTCACTGCTTCAGAACTCGTCGTCGCGAAATCCCACGCTTGATTCAAACCTTGCCGACCGTGTGTCACAGTGCACCGCTGTTTGTTGTGCAACGTCACGCTAATTACGTCGTCGTGGACGTTCCTTTTTCGCGCTGTCGTCTGTTTGCTTACAGGGGCGGCACGACCGCTTGATGTTGTCGCACAATATGGCCGACGTGCTCCCGTTCACTCGGACCGCCTACCTGGAAAAAAGCGCCGGTTCGCGCCCGAGCCTCGGCGCGTTGAATCGGCGTCAGAACGGTCATGCTGTGAATCACCTGTGCCGCGCGGCTTGTTAAGCGTGCAGGTCGTTGCGGTAAATGGGACAAAATTGGTCTGAAAACGTATTGGTCACGCCTTGTTGTCAGTGCTACATACCTCACACATCGCGCGGAGCCGAGGGAATTTTTGACTTTCAATTTCATTCAGGTTCTGCGCCCATGAACAGGCGTCAATTTGCATTGGAAACTTATTGGGGGGCACGATAGAGATCGTTTCAGCAAAGAGGGTGTCGGACGTTTGGTGCAAACATTAACGTTTTTCAGCATACGTCATTATTTCTCGCCGATGGTCTTTCTGATGAGTGCAGTTTGTTTCTGTAGTTGTTTTTTTTTAGTACGCGTCAAGTCTTGGGTACCAAAGGTTAACTTTCTTTCGGTAAATATTTTCCTAATTGGTCTCTTTACAGTGTCGTTATGAAAATACGAAACTGCCCTTCGCTATATTCCCGCACAAGGCTCTCCCACCTCTCTGTACTCCCACCTGCAAATCTGATTAGCAAATATCTGACATGCTGTCGCGTGAATTTTGTTTGAAAGGCTTGCGTCATTGGTTCGGTAGTCGTAGTTGCAACCGAGGAAGATTGGTACATGGCTCACGTTTGGCCCCGAGCCTCTTCAAGAAAATCTCAGTCATTTTCAACTCAGTATATTTTGGCCGATTGACCATTGCCACGTGATTTTGAGACTTCTTCAAAATAGGCTCGATTTTTGAAAGATAACTTTTTCGCCTCTTCTTGTTGCAGGGCGACCTTTTCAGCGAAACGCTGCCATGCAAGCAGTTGGGTGGTCTCGCTTTGGCCAGTTGGAGCGCTGTCGTTTAGATTTCAGATTTCGCAACCACCGCTTGTCGCGCCTTCATTCGTCGAGCCCCGTCAAGCCCGCCTTTCAGTCGGGATTTATTTTGATAGCGTGCCCGACAACACTCCGGCTCTGCCGGGCATCCGAGATACGTGCCCCGGACAGCCTCGCATCCGCTTGATTTTGAACAAGTTGCGCGCATGTTCCGCGTGTTTTGATGTTGTTGCCTTACCAACGGCGAGCTGGCTTCAAGCCGCTCTCTGTTGTCGCTTGACGTTTCCACAATGCGTTGTTGGTCTTGCGGCCCCGAGCTGATGCTTTCCGTCTCGGCCTCGGCCAAAATGGCTTCTTGCATCCCCCGTCGGCTCATTGTCCGACGTGTGGAACGTGCTGGGGCGGTCTCGAAAAGGTTTGGCGCCCGCTTGGGTGGCCGTACGCAATATCCAGTGTTCTTCAAAGACTCGTCTTGATGCTGGAATGAATGGCTCCCGTCAACGTCATTCTCTGAACGTCTGTCCGTCACTTGTCCAAGTGACCGTGTCCCTTGTCGCGACGCCCCCCTTACGTTGCTTTCTTGTTCTTCTAATCCTTTGCGCAAAAATATTTTCGAGCATTTTGCTATTAGTATACACTGAACCGTCGTCGTTTGGTTGTGTAGCAAATTTTTTTTAAATTTTTATCCGTGCGACGAGGCTAGTTGTGCATTAGAAACAACCGACTGTAACGCAAAACATTACTTGTTTTCTTTTTTTGCAGCAATAATGTTTCTTTCAACCCAAAAACCTTTCAGCTTTCCAAACACATAAGAACGCTTAGGGGAAAAACGTTTTCAGTTAACGAATTAATTAACTAAATGAACACTGCTGATTATGTTTTAATCACAGCCCAACCGTTTTCAACCTAGATATTTGTTGGGAAGTGCCTTCTTCATCGAAAGATTGTGCAGCTGTTATTTATTTGGATGTTATGTGCTTCAGACAACATACCTTGCACCCGTATGTTTTTCTTATAAATCTGCAAATGCTTTTCTCTTGCTGCCTTCCCAACGCTTGTTGGTCCGAGTGAATTCCGGGCTTGAAATCTGATCAGTTCATCATGTAATTTTACAAGAGCAGACAGGGATGTTTTGACTTTCATACGTAAACAACGCTGCTGGCGACATTCGAAAGCTTGCGCGTATGTACCAACATCGCTGCTTTACGAAAGAGTGTTCAGCACCAAACATGCTGGGTTTGAGATGCTTCGCCTATATTCGGAAACGTGCCAAGGTAGGTGCGTTGAATACCAGTTGGTGGTTATTTTAATGGATTCTTTCGATTATTGTTCGGTTTAATGGGCAGTTTGTGTGACTCAGAATTTTAGCAAATTGACAATACGTTGTTCGTTCGTCCCATGACTGTCACTGTGTCGTAGACTTTGTTTGAAAGCTAGAAAGGCTATTCCCTATACAATACTCAAACAAGTGATCTAAAATCTGCTCAAACACGTGTTTTTGCTTGACGCTTTACCACAAGTTCGTTTGTTTCTGCTGTTGCACGAAAACGAATTGACCGTTAGCATATCTAAGGCTTCGGAGAAGGCAGCTGCTGGCACTGCCTGTTGAAGTTTCGCAAACACGATTGATGAGATCTTTCGTTATCGCCATGTTTCATGTCCCTGGGGCTGTTTTTTAGGGTTGACGCCGCTGAATGTCTCGCGATTTTTGTCGCTTCGAACTTTTTTTGGTCCGTTTTTCGTCATTTCCGTCGTCGACGTCGCGTGACTCCGCGCGGACGCGCGTCACTCGCAGCAGCAGAATTATCTCGAAACCAGGTGCGCGCTTTGATCGCGTGACTGCAACCAATTGCTCGCTTTTTGCCAAATTGCCCCAGCGCTGCCGGCTGCTCGCTGGCTGCGCAGTCGTATAGTGTGTCCTCTTTGTTTGCCATGGGCTCGTTCGCGCAGCGGCAGCTCTCGGGAATTATTTTTGCCCGTGCATCGTTTTTTTTGCGAACCGCAAAAATTCCGCGCGCGTCGTTCTGTCGCGTCGCCGCTAGGTGGCGCGCTGAGCCCGCAGGGTCAGGCACGTTGCTCGTCGCCGCAGACTGACGCGACCCTGTGCTGTCCTGATTCAACCCATGTCGTATTACCGCGTTTCAAGCTCACTGTAGTTTAATCGTGCATTAAAAGGATGATAGGCTCTCGGCGGCTGCTGACCACTTGCATGGCTCCCCAAGGTGGGCCGGCCTTCTTCGTGTGGCTGTCAGACGCCTGAGCTTCGCCGACAAAGGCCTCTATGTATCTCTGCAGATTAAACTTAAGCCGCCTGGACTGGCAGTGGGAGCCTTGACGCTATTAGGAGCTTTTTGAAGCCTGGTGGCGGCGTGCTGTGGCGGTTCTTGCACCTGAGGCCTGAGTGCGATGAACGGGAAAGTTTCGCGACGCGTCGCGCTCGCTGCCCGATTCGATTTCTTTGGGATTTTCTTCTTCGTGGAAGCACTGTCGTAGACAGAGTTTTGTTTGAAAGATTTCCGGCGCGGCGAATACGTGCGCCCCTCACCTTTCGTCTCCGCGGCTCCGGGTCTCGAACAGGAATTGTGCAGTTTACTCTTTGAAATCGCCTCTCCCGTCGGAGGAACACGTCCTCTGTTTCCGGTGTTTTTTCTTCTCGTTCGCGTACGCAGTTGGTCGAAACGTGCGCATTTTGCGATCAGCCCTTCCGGCTGTGCGCCGTGTTGGTTCGCGCGGACTTTGTTGCTTTTTCTCACCTCGATTCGCCGTTGATCGAACGCATTTTCCCACGCCTTCGACTGTCGTCGCGCGACGCCACTGTGACGTCGCTCGCCGCGGCGTCGCTAGGATGCGCTCGAACGACGACGAGAATAGTGCGTCAGGGGGACTTTTAAACACACGGGCAACCGCGATCAATGGTGATAATTGCTTCTGATATTCAGTCAAACATGCGCCGACAATGCAGCACCTATTCGATTACGATTTAGTTCCGCGCCGCTTGCCGAAACGATTCGGAGCCCCTGCTGCTCGCGAAGGTGCTACGTTGCGGCCTTCCTCTTACCGCGGCATGGATTGGAATCCGATACCCGCGAAAACGTGACGTCAGAGCAATGATTAATGCGCTAATTTTCCGTTTGTTTGTGGAATTTGCGAAAATCGGCAAACCATTCACTATCGGGTGTTTGTCATCAATCCTTGAAATATTGGCGCTAGCCGCTCGGTTAAATTTCAGAGGTTTGCTTGAGGTTTGTCGGTGTACGCTTACCGAATAACTCTTGCACTTCTGTGCAGAACACAGGCCGCCACCAACCTGACATATAGACGAGGTTGACTTAGGTCTGCAGGGTCTCGCTACGGCGCCTTAATCCAAAAGGACAACTTCGTGCTTGTTTTGCCCAAGACAACGGTTGCCGACCCCTCGCAGTGGCTCGGACACGTCACACACACACCGTTGTCGTAAGGGGCAACTGGTAAACCCGTGTGTCGAGCGTTGAAGGCTTGGAGGAGTACGATCGCGGTCGACCTTGACATTGCAATCTCGAAATGCCGGTCAGCGCCGGAAGTTCAGTTTTTTGCATGTTGTGGTCGTACTTTGTGTTATCCACGGGTAACGGAACGTGGAAAAGCCGTGTGCGGCCGTATAACGTCACGTGCTGAGGAAACGTGCGATATGGAAAATCGAATAAAGCAAACGTAATACAACTGTGTACATAAAATATCAACTCGCGACCCCTCCAAAAACGGTTCACGACCCCTCTGGGGGTCGCGACCCCCAGGTTAAAAATCACTGATTTAGCCAAATGTCGCACGTGATGCTGGTGTTCATTTGAACCGGGTTGGTAAAGCGTTTTCAGCGGTTCTCAATTGCGTCATCCGTCAAGAATTGACCTGCGACTTGTCTCCCCACGAATAGTTCGTCTGTAAGCAAAGTTTGGCGTGCGCAAGGGTTTGTACCATCCCAGTCTGGTACGAAAACGATCCAGCTTTTGTCGATTTTCGCTTCCCATACTGTCCTTTTCAAGTTCCCCTCTGGCGCAGTCGGGCTGCAACGCAAACGATGTCCGTTCTTTTCCAGAGCAACGTGCCGACAAACAGCGCGAAGCACAACTCACGCAGGAGTGGTTTCAACTGGTCAACAAAAAGAATGCGATATTGCGGCAACAAGACCAGCTAAGCTTGGAGTGAGTATGAACAGATGCGTTTTGACGTGTGATAAAATCTGCAAAGGTTCTCTGTTGCGAAACAAACCAGTATGTGACGGCCATTACAAACAAATAAGAAATGCATTATTCGCGAGCAAACGTGAGATTACGGATGGTTCTTTTGGTGAAATCGATTTTAATCTCTTCTGACAAGTGAAACAGCGACTAGCCTCTCCTCGGAAATTTCATAGTTATTAATGGGCCGGTTGCCAGTATCGTCGCTGTTGTCACTCGTTCAGACCAGGGCTGTGGATCCCGAACTCAAATTTCAGGCCCAAGCTCCAGGCATCTAAAAGTTTTTGGCTCCGGCTTTAGAACGATTTGGTCCATCGAGAAGTAAAAACCATTGTATTATTTTGTACAACTCGCTTGCCCCACAAACCGTGTCTGTGGAACCGGAACCCAAATTTCCGGCTCCGGCTCCAACATCTTATCCTAAAAGTTTTTGGCTCCGACTCCGGCTCCAACAATCTGTTAACTTACTGGTCGGCGACACGCGGATGGAGTTGCTGAGCGCGTGGAGTGAATATGCTGCAGTGATGTGCGCGCGAGAATTGCAGTGTGGAAAAAAGGCTCACAAAACGATTAAGAGTTGGACCCGAGATTTCTTTCTACACCGAGACGGGAAACGAAGGACGTCATGCAGCCCTAAATTTGACGTTTTCCTGGGGCACGTGACCTCCGTTATTTCCGGTCCAACTGGAAATAACGGAGGTTATAATAACGTAGGTTATTTCCTGTTACCTTTATAACAATAAACCTACAGAGTTCAAATTGTTCGGGTGGCAGTTGCCCGGATGGCAGTACTCCTGGAACCGTTTTGGTGCTATTGACCAGTGGAAGGTCGCAGTTATTCTTTGTTTTCACTTCTAGTATCTTCAAACAAACCGTAGCATGCTGTGCTGGACAGCCTGGCATCAACAGCATCATGACTTTCAACTAAGCTGTTTATTTGACGTTAGTGATCTGCCAACACTCCATCCACGATTCCGGCTGAGGCTTTATGTCGCGGGAAGCCTATCTGTGTCTTTCAAACTCCCTGAATGAGACGAGTATAATCAAGCACAAAATGCTTATATCACATATTTTTCCTCATGTAAAACATGCAGCTATGCGCTTTTTTACGATTACCTCTGCTTATTTGTTGCACCTTGCTCATGCCTTAAGTGCGGACAGCTTGGGTTCGCTGTTGCGTCGCCTCGTTTCTCCCTTTGCGATTGTCATGGTCGCCAAGAGTCGACGTTTCCGGTGCTTTCGAAAACAGTAATTTGTCAGAAGCTATTCGCGTTGCAGATGAAAATGTCGCGTTCCGTGTTATACCGAGGATGTCTGCTCGTTCTTCCCGCACTTGTTGTATGAAGGCGTCGAAACACCTTCCTTCAGCTTTCTGAGCGAAGGTAAAAACCTCGGCAGGCAGCCAGGTGCTGCCGATCAAACGCGACACTCGCGACGCTTGATGGAGGTATTGCTACGCACCGGTTCGGGCTTCGCAGCCTCGCGTCAGTAACTTCGCGCCTGGGTTGCAGGGCGTCATCGGCGGCGCCTCCAGAGCCCTCCGAATTTTCACGAATCTTTTGGGAGCGCCGTAAATTGTTGGCAATTTTGCCTTAATTTTTTTTCACAAGCGGTAAAGACAGGTTTATTCTCCTCTTTCTTCAAGCAAACTTCATGCTTGTAGGAAACCTTTACGATCGCGTGACTCACTGTAACTGTTTCGCAAAACTAATTTATTTGTTTTGGTAGATCAGCAGTTACTGACGGGGTTCTATTGTCGCTGTTATTTATTAGTAAAAGTGCGTGAAGAGGAATAGGTAAAACTTTTCTTTAATGTTAGAAAGTGGTACGATTTCGCCAAATTAAAAATGCTCACACGTTGATACAGAAAAGCGGTATTGAAAAGCAACTGAACTGACCGCGTTTGTTTTCGAGGCAAAGGCGCGTAGCCAGTCAAGCGGTTTTGTGGTTTGTGAGTTTAGAACGACATTGAAACGTTACGGAAACACAAGTTTGCGTTTCGGCACCACATTGCAGTCAGCGGCGTAACCAGCCCAAAATTTTTTTTGGGTGGCAAATACTTTGACTCTAAGCGAGCAACAGTATTTTGTTTGGGACATTGCCTCTCAAAGCACAAAATAACAAAATGAGCTAGCAATTCGGGTAGGAATGGCCCCTTGCCTCCCCCTGACTACGCCTATGATTGTAGCGTGGTTGTGACGTGTCTCACGCGAGCGTTCTTGTTCCGCGGTCGCGCAACGCAATCGAAGCCCTGCAGCGCATCGCTTCTCCTTGGAGAACATGTCCGCGCCAGGCAGAGGTGCTGTGAGACGGTTAGTAAGATCTCGTCGGTTTATTTGCGTTTCGAAATAACTTCGCATCTCTGGCATTCCATCCAGCAATCACTGCCAGCCAATTGTTTTGCTTGCCAGCAATGCACCTTCGGTTCGTACGCTAGTTTGCACCCTCAGCCGTAATATTTATTTATTCACTGGCCCAGCGACTTCGGTCCTGTTCTGTTTCGGCCTGTTGATTGAAAGACGAACTGGCCTTCCGGTAAGGCAGGTCGTGTTTTTCAAGGGCTATCTCTTTATTGATGCAAGTGCTTGTTTTCACCACTAGCTGCTCCGGGACAAGAAGTGAGTCATGCCCTCTTAAAAGTTGAAAGTCAGGTTTCCAAGCCAAGGCTGTAGGTTCTTATTGAAAAACGACTGGCTGTACTTGGAAATAATTGTTGTTCGTTGCTCGGTGAGTTTGATCGCTTCATGGCGTTTCGCTTTCGATCATTGCGAAGTGGCTGAGTTTCGAGATGATGTAGCTTGTTTGCTGTTCCATCAGCTTGCTTGACTAGTTCGGCCTTGTTCCTGTTCTGGTGGAACATTCTCTGTTGCCAAACTTAAACCCGTTCAAAACGGTTAAAGGAAAAAATATGTTTGAAATGGTTTCGGCGAACGAAATCATTATGTAGAACAGGGTCAGCAACCTACGGCCCGCGGCCCGGACCCGGTGTCAAGCGAAATTTCTGACTTCTCATCCTGTGCGCATGCACGGAGTAATATTCTTCACATCAAATACGCTACGAAAACTGGTGATTAGGGCTTAGGGATTCGTGTTTAGGTAAGTGTGGCGGGTTATGGTTTGGGTTAGGGTGAGAAAAAGAAATAATTGAGGTCAACGGCTAAATCCGACAATTTTCATTGGTTAAAGTTAATGCCGTAATGTAGCTTGTTGTGTGTGCCTGACATCTAAACCAAAATGTTTTAATTTACACAACACACATCAAAAAAGTAATTGCCAAACTTTTTTCTCTTACTCTGAGAAGCAAAATAACTGAGAAACAATACAGGTCAGAAATTTCGCTTTTGACACCGGCCCGCCAAGCGAAATCATCCGGCCCGCAGACCCTTTACAAATTATTTACAAATTGAAAATCAGGAGTTAATCTTCATATAATTCCGTAAATTCCGAAGTTTTGACAACATCATAAACAGCAAAGGGAACGGAATTTTTGGTGGAAAATTACTACGGCCTGCCATACCTTGCAGAGTACGTTTTTGGCCCGCAGTTGGGAAAGGTTGCCGATCTCTGATCTAGAACATTTAAACCTTAGTGACTATGGTTAGGTTAGGTTTAGTCCAATGCTGGTTTACCCTTTCACGACGCAACGTCTGCGTCATTTCGAAACCACGGTCTGTCGTCAAACGTATATTCGCGAAGAGACATTTTCAAAACCACTGCTGTCAGCTTTCCAACTGCGTTGCTGTAACAGCGGCGTAAGCTAAATATCTGTAATTCAAATGAGCTGGGCGATAGAACTTGAACAAGAAACGGATTCTCGTCCGACTACATGTTCAACTTTTTTTCTGACGCTGTTCTGGATGCTTGCCATGTGACTTTTCTGTGTCTTGCTCCAGTTGTTGTTTTACGAAAGAATTTCAGGTTTATTCTGAATTGAAGAACGCGTCAAACTTTACATGTTCTCTGCACCGCTTTGGAAAACGTCCATATGAGGTTGATAATATCAAAACAAGCCAGCTGTCTTGCGAATTTCGCTCAGGAGTTTTTTTACAGGGTTGATTTTTTAGCCTTAAGCTTCATTCGACATTCGTCGTCTAAGTGCTATGACCAATTGCAGTTCGTTGTTGCCTCTATTAATACATGTTACTGACAAAGGTATCTGATAAACGCAAGGTGTATGTACGTATTATTCCTGTTTTTAGAGGTGGTGGTGTAAGATGTCTGATTTTGCCGAATTCGAAGTTCGTAAGACCTCGATGGATGGCTAGGTTTACTGTCTCAAATAGAATTTGAAGTTCTGTTTATGACATAAGTTCCCTTTTTTTGAAATGTTTTCTAAAGATGGAAGATCCTGTCAGTCGAAAATATTGAAAAATTTCTACATATCTTGCTTATTTTGTTTTTTCACTCCACTTTACCAGTTTCCTGTCACTTCTCTGTCGACAGTGTTCAGTATACGTTATCACCGGCAATTTGCAGTAGATGTCAGTTTCTCGCTGCTGGTTGCGTGAAATTGCCGAATTAAAAAAATAAACTTATCGCAGAAATGGTAGCAACAAGAAGTCAGTTAGAGAGGGTTCCAGAACGGCCACAATCCCTGTTTCCTAAAAGTTCGATGTTGTTAGTAGCGACGGGTTGTCCGTGAGTTAATAAAAAAAAGTTTCGATTATTATAAATCGCACGTTCGTGTTTCAGCCACAAATTACGCACCGCCCAGCGCCCGCTGTCGACCTGAGCCACTTGTTGATTAATCCCGATACATCGCGTAACCTTCACCATGAGGTCGTTGAGCGCGGCCTCGGGCCAAACCATTTTGTTTGAATCAAATCTCTACAATTTGCGGTTTTCTGTTGCTTTTCAGGGAGGAAGAGCAGGCTATTTTGGAGGAAGTCGAAAAGATTCACGAGGAATTGATCCCGCTGATGCAAATCGAAGGTATCTTGACCCGATGTGCATCGTTGATTCTTGTTCACGCCGTATTGACTTGTGTGGGTCTTCGCAAGTTTTTTTGGTGCAGTGTGCGGACAGACATCGCTCACGTGGGTGCCAGGCCCACGTCAGCAACTTTACGCGAGCCTGGAACTATGTGAAGATAAGCGAATTCATTCGCTCAACGTTGCCATCTTCTTCAGTCGGCCTGTTTCTGGCACCCAAAAGTGACACTAAAAGCGCCGAGGAGCGCCGAAAAATTCTGTTGGAAACTGTGCAGCTTCCTCCTTGTTGGAAACTGTGCAGCTTCCTTCTTTATGTAGGTAGAGTTAAACGTTTACGGAAGCAGGGTAGAAACTTCCCGCCACAGGTCTCCTAGATCCAGAAAATGCTCAAGTGGTGTTACAGTGCGAAAAAGATTAGAGTTCCACTTTTTAAAGCAAACGGTTAAGTTTTCCATTAACGATAAATTTTGTTTGAGTGACGCTTACAAGTGACGTCGCTTCTCCTGTGGCGTAACAATGGAATCAAAGTAAAGGGGATGTACGAAGGGGTGTCCGTCCGGATGAAAAGTCGGTCTTAACTTGCATTGCGGCGATGATGAAGCCGTCTTCAGTTCGGCAATCGAAAACAACGTGGAATGATACAGTACCAAGTGTGCTCTCATACTGCTGAAGTAAGCAATCGTAACTGTGGAGACTTTTTCCTTACGTTTTTGGAAATTCAAATGTTGCGCAAGTGTCCCGAAACGCAGATTTACGCTGGTTTTAGCAAAGAACTGCGTGTCGTGTTCTTGCACCGCGACATGGCGCCTGCTGCGCTTGGAAAAAATTGACTTGCGCTCAAAAAATGCCACAACCCACTTGATCCTGAATGAATCTGTGTCCGTGGTCCGGAACCGGACAAGGATGCGGATCTTTTTGAAGCGGCGTCCACTTTGCTTTTTAATTAAAATCCCGCGCTCATCTGGCGCCGCACGAAGCGGAGTGCACGAAACTGCTGGTACTGGCCGAGTGAGTGCGACCGCTGCGAACGCGCGTAATCCTCTCGCTGCGGTTTTGCCGTTGCACTGGCCGGCACCTTCGGGTTCGGTGCGCTCGGCTTTTTCATTGCCTTGTTCTTTCGGTTTGATCGGTCTTTGCACAGGTCGTTACGCAAACGGACGCGTTGCCTAACTCGCGTGCGATGCTCGTCGTGCTGCGCAGAAAAGGCTTCGAGCTCTCTTGCGCAATCGGCAGCCTGTGTGTGTGCATGACGAAATAAAAAAAGCGCTTTGCGGTATTGCGCTTCGCGATACATCCGCGCAGGACTGTCGCAATCGTAACAGTAATGCGCGATGCGAGCAATGACGCGGCGAGCGGTTGTTTTTCATCGCGCGCCATGTTTCTGGCGACGATTATTTTTTATTTTCCGCAATGGATCTCATCCGCGGTTTCCTTTGCGCGCCGTTGGCGCACAACCAATCGACGCGACTTTCGCCATGTCAGTTTTGACCGCCAGGTCGGTTTACAAACGTTAAAACCGAATCAAACGATTCACCGCATAAACACAGTCAGATTGTTATTTAAGTTAAGCGCACCTTGCCAAATGAACCGCATTTTGCGCGTAAAATTGCTGAAATGAAACTAGTTCTTCGTACGCCACTGCACACGCTGCTCTTAACCTCTTGCGGACTCATTTACACGAACATGGATTGGGTTTGAGCAGGCTTTTTAAATCTTAAGATCTTGATAGTGAAGACGGCTGTAAGCCTGCGACGCCGTCGCCATCTTAAAGTGACACATCAACGTGTCGCGACGCCCCAGTCAGGAACCCCTGGGTTAAGGAGCGAATGGAGACGGCATTTCAGATCGTCTTCATCCAACGACTACAGTATGTCTTTTCACACGAATTAGTTACCGAATAAACTTTGCCCGATTAAGCAGATGCACTGACGCATGACTAATGTTTCCGCATTATTTTTATCAAGCTGTAACAAGTGTTACCGCTTTATTTTTATCACGTTGTGACACGCGGCAAGGACGCTGCTTATTTGGCAGGATCAGTCGCTTGATCCACTCCACATCGGATCTTTTAAAGTCGCCTAAGAGCGCAGCCAGTGCTCTGGTGGCCATTTCGAGGCGAAATCGGATTACAATTGATGCATCAAAGTTATCGGTCCAATCTCGTGCCATCATCTGTATACGTTTGCCATGTATAAGCTCGTCGCGGCGACGGCCACGACCGACCTAATCCTCACCTTGCCGCTTTCGACGCCAAGAAAGTTCAACGCTTGGCCGGCATGGCTGACCGCTAGGAATCGAAGCGGAACGAAAGTTCGCTCGCATTCCCGGAGACAACACGACCGGCGCTCGGCAGAGAGAGTATGGAAAAGCACTTCGATTGGATTTGGCGAAGGCAGTGTTAATTTACACAGGCCCGTTCGTAAGATCATGGGTAAGCGTGTATCGAAACCGATATAGGATTGAATATTTAAACGAAACTTAAATCTCTAAACTGTATGGACAGGGCCAAGCGTTTGCCCAAAGCTCGAAGTTAAAAGCAGTTTTTTTTAAAGGAAAATGTTATGTACCCGGTATGGACCTGTAGGGACCCGATTTCTCTGATTTTAGGGACCCGATTTTCTCTGATTCCAGGGTTTCGATGATAATTTTTTCTCATTTTAGGGACCCGATTCGGATCCCTAAAAAAACTTAAAAAAAGCTGTTAAAAGCGTTTCCAGCTGTTTGACTGAAGCTCGTTCCGCCGGTACACAAAGTTAACTTGTCACAGCACATAAGAAGCATCCCTTTTGCGCGCCTTAGTCGCGTGGCGCTGCGATTTGATGCGCTGACGTCATTTGCGTGACAATCACTTGACGTCACTCCCTCAGTCGGCGTCTGCAAGTCTGGCCGCGAAGTGATTGTTTATATATTTATCGGCATTTTTCGGTTTTTTGCTCTTGTTTCATTAAACCTGATGCAGATGATGGACCTCAGTTGAAAAGGTCTCCGGTCGACGTTGCGCTGTTTTCAAAACTCCGGCTGGCGTTTCGTGTTTTTCCTCGCCATTCAGCAAACGACGTCACTGCATTGCCGTGGCAATTTTGATGCGTCGAGGCCAAGCCGGTTTGAAATGTCTCTGATATCAAGCCCTGCGACGCCCTTCTGCAACGTCCCAAGTCAAAAAGAACTGAGCCCGCGCGATACGTAAAAGTCGATACGTACCAAGCGAAAATCAGATTTTAGCCGTGAACTGTTTTGACAAAACACGCTTTCCATTCGCCGAACTTCGTTCGTTAGGTCCTGGTTCTTCGTTGGTTAGGACCTGATCCAGGTCCGAGCAAAAAGCTGCGTCCTGTGGCGCAAGTCACAAGGAAAACAAAAGGAAATCATGGGGCATTATGCGTCGAAGGCTGTGTTTTGGGCGCGAATTTTTGCGCACGCAAACGACCAAAGACTCGGACTCGACCAAGCACTGCCCTAACACTAGCCCTCGCAAGCGGACATGCAAGCCGACGCTTTTGCACGCGCATCAGGTCCTGTGAGAGCCCCTTGTTGAGGCCTCGCCCTTCCTGGAAATGTTTTTCGTTTGTCTCCCGGCAGCAGCGCTGGGCCCGAGCGTCGTCGTGTCGCTGCCGACCGCCCGCTTATTTTCAACACAAACAACGGCCGCGATATGTATATACACGGCCCGGAACGCGTCCCGCGGCCTAACGGACCCCCGCGACAGCGCGGCCGGAACCGCGCTTGCCTTATTCGGTGCCGACGCTGCTGGTCTGGCGCGTGAACTCGTCGAAAATTATTTCAAGTGTTATTTTCGGCCGCGTTTTATCGCGCGCGCGAAATTAAATTCCCCGGCGTTTGCACTTGGCATGCTCGCGACCGCAACCCGGACGCTAATCTTAGCACAGCGCTGCTCGGTGCCGAGCCGCTGCCTGTGTTTGTTGGGCGTGTGCACTGAAGCAATCGATCAAAACTTGGGCGACGCGTTGCGACGTCTTGTTTTCTTCCCTTTTTTCGATCCGGACTGGAATGAAACATTTTCCGCGCGCGAGGTCGCTCTTGTTTGTTGTGCGAAAAAAATAATCGCATCACGCAACCGCTTGAAAAAAAGTACAAAACAAAAGGTATTACTAATTCAATGTGTGAGAAAACAGATTGTTTGCACAGATTTGTTCCTGTGCCCTTAAGTTTTTTTCGAACCACGGTGTCATTCCATGTACATGATTAAAATTTCACACCTTGGTTGTTTAGCTCTGTTCACAACTGACAAGTATAGCCTATATTTGACCCATAAAATTGGGCAACCACCGTCCAGCAGACGTGACCCAATGTTTGGATCTCGCGGCACGTTTTCGGACACCGGTCCGCTCTGCGTTCCACAAAACCCTGCAATTTCGCTTTTCCATGAACTGCGACCTGTCGGGCGTGGAATGTTTTTTCGTTCTTGTTTCGAGGCCACGTTTTCCGTTAATCACGCGTTCGTTCATTGTGTTTCGCGACAAACGTGATTCACGCGCTGCGATCTAATGCTAGCGCACCCGCACCGCGATAACTGCACGTGGCTGCAAGACCGCGCACGCCTGTTATAATTAGGTCGGCCACCGGGCGTCCCCCTGCAGCGCGAAACCCGGCATTTAGTGTCCGCAATGTCAAGATTAGTGTGTACCTTCATGCCTTCTAAAACAGGCGTTGCACACGCGTGCACACTGCAAAAGGCGAAGGTGACGCGTTCGAAACCCGACCGGATCCTGACATTCTCTCCACGTGAAATGCGCCGGCGCTGACGGACCAGCAGCGCGCTGCCGCTTGTCACCATGCTTTCTGCCTCGTCCGTCAGCGAGCCCAGGCGCGCGGGCGATGTCGACGGTGACGCGCTAGTCGCGTTAGCGTCGTGCTGCGCAATTTAATTTGCGGACCACCCTCGCGAACGCTTCCACGCGCGACCCGGGACGTCCACGCTACTGTCCGTCGTCCACAAAAGGTCCGCGCTTGAAATTTTTGACTCTCTCGTGAAGGGAGATCCATCCACGTGGCTGCTACAAGTCAAAAAGATAGTTTGAAGCTTTGCAATTGGAAACACGGCGATGGCTTTGGGGTGTAAACTTTTCGTATCTTCTTGGCACTTCAGCACAAAAAAGTAGCCTGGAATCGGAAAGTCGAGGTTGACCCCGTAGATCCATCATAAATGTCCACACATTACAAATCCGCAAGTACTCACGTGGGTAAGCGTTGGTTGTCTAAAAACTTCCCGGCAAGCAAGAGTAGATCGTTATGCTCTGGTTCCAAAAAAAAAAAAAAAAACGGAACCAAACTTTCGTGTTCCGCTGTTTTTGCACGAATCAACATGGAGTTCTGCTTTATATCTTTGTGGTGCTCACACTTGTAAAATAAATTGCAACGACCAGAATTAGCAGAGTGCTTTTGCATCCGCAGGTTTTTCTCGCTGAAGATGTTCGTCGCCACAATGCTATGTCTAGTATTTCGTAAAATTGCAACGTGGCAAATGTAGTAAACTCTGCGGCACCGTTTGGTGAATGCGTTTCTTGTTGCGCTTTGCCGCACAGTTACCCAACTGATCAGTCAACTGCGAAACGTCAGGCGTTCTGCGAAGGCCATCGAGGTTGTTAAGTACCTTAAAACTTGTTATTTCGACCAGGCTTAAACCGATCGTTAGAAGTAATCGCAAGTGCTTCGTGCAGCAAACAATGCTGTGCTAAGTCTTCACCAAGACGCACACTTAAACAGTTTTTCGACGTGATGGAAGTGACGTTTGCAAATCACCGCCTGAAAATTAGCGTGTGTTTCGTCGCAACCTCTTACGGTTTAACGTATTATAGTTTTCGCGGTTTGTTAATTACACCTGCGAACCGGCGCCAAACTGATACTTTACTCGGGATTACGGTTTGCGCGCTTAAATTTTGGGAAAACTTTGCAATAAACCTCGCTTTGATCTGCGTCGACACCAAAGTTTGCGATTAACAACGATCTTGTGGCAAGCGGACGCTGCTCGCATCTCGTTTAGTTAGTCAGGCTTCAGTGCTATCGCTTTCACTCCAGGTTTGCTTTCAAAGCCCTATACAGTGACCAAGGACATCTTCAATCACCCACAGCTCAAAAGTCTGTTAAAAACAAGCATTTCGCCAAACTTTCTTGTGAGAAATCGATGCGTGTACCAAAGCAGTTGTTTTCACCCGACGTGCGCGGTGCTGAAAAAATACTTAAAAAGGATGAGACTTTCCAGGTCTGCGAGGAGGATTCATTACTTTCTAATTGTGCGGTCACCCATAGCGTCCACGCAGAGGCGAATTTTCCTTTTCGGGGCTCTAGGTTATTTCAAATTGGGGGCCCTTCTAGAAGGTTCGCGACGACTGATGATGTCATACAAATCAGCACTACACGTGCTCGTTACATTTACTGAACAAGTTGTTCCAGTTCAAAAACATATTGCTTTTTCTGATTTCCCTCGATATCAGGAACGAAAACAGTCACAATGAAACTAACAAAAAAGGCAGCGGTGAAGTTATCTTGACCACACTCACATTACATTTTTATTGAGTACACCTTTGGCCTCGTGTAATCTGAAAAATGGATTCAGGCGTTTTGTTTCACACATTATACGTAACAATAACCAATTCTCAACGCCATGAAAAGAGAATGCTCTTCGTCATTCGCTTCAATCTTTTGCTTTTATTCTTATAGAGATCTTTCGCTAGGGGCATCGTAAAAAACGTGTGTTGAATCAAAACAAAAATACAAATATAATCGCTTACAGAAATGCTGGAAATTGTCCTTACTCCCAAAACTTTGGGCTTACTCCCAAAACTTTGGGCCCCCCCGAAATCGGGGGCCCTAGGCTTAAGCCTTTCTAGCCTAATGGTAAATCCGCGTGTGGGTCCACGGCGCACACTCGCGCGTTTACCTTGGCAGTCAATATATTTCCATACGCCGCACATCTCTTACATAATTTTTATCAGTCGCACCGTTGGTGCTTCGACGATCACGCATCGATTGTGAATCTTCGCAGTAAACAACACCTTGCTCTGTAGCAGGGTTTCTCAATCATTTGTAGGGCATGGCCCCTAGTACGTACGAATAAAAGTTGCGGACCCCTCAAGAAGAAACGTTGCAATAAATTTGGAAATCAGGTCTTAATCGTAGTAGTAATCGAAATGTCTGCAAAGCCTATTAACCATTTAAATCACGTTTGTGGTCCCCCTTAAATCACATTCACGGACTCAAGGTTAAGAACCCGCGCTCTATAGCGTTAACGATTCGGCGCGGTGGAAAACTTTTAGCCTGGCTGGTGTAGACAAGGCTATGGCTGGCAACTCGATGCTCTGACGTCGATAAAGAGCGTCATGGCTGTCTGTGCTCAGCAGATTTTTGTGATGGATAATAAAAAAACACGACCTCCCACTTCTCTTCTATAGTAAAGTGTTAGAGCCTCTATTGGGGTTGTTGCAGTGAATGTAAGCATGAGAAATACAAGACGGGATACGTTCAGTCAACGTTGCTACCACGTACGCTCACCTATAAGCAAAAGACTGGTGTGAACTGGTCGCAGTTGAGAAATGAATTATAGCATTTTTGCTTCGGATTGTGGACCAACTTGGAAAGCTGTGTTCGCGCACCACGCCTACACTTTCAATTCGATGTTAGTTGTGCCTTAATTTTTAAGGTTTCGCGTCTGTTCGTGTCTTCATAACCAACAATTTCAAGTGAAGCGTGTAGGGCGTCCTCTCAACTACATTCATCACCCGTTCTTTCATGAAATAGGATGTGCTTCTTCATTGTCACTTGTTTCAATGAAAACGTGGGTCCTAGAATCACTGCACTTTTTGGTCTTCCATGTATGTTTGACTGGCAATATGTTTATATGTTCCCTATGAGCCGTTCCATGCACACTGCCATTGCACCTTTCTACGGAACTTTTCTATCGCTAGCATTTCGAACTTACGGACGCGATGCAAGGTGGCGTTTATGAAAATTTCTACCAGCGCCTTGCTAACTGGGAGCGGTTGCCGTCTTTTCCGTCTCTACGAAGGTTTTAAAAGTAGTCCCTGTACCAGTCAATTGCTTTTAGGGATATCAGTGGCCAAAAGTATGCAAACGGTACACCACGGTTGCCTAAGCGCTGCTGCATGTGGGGGGTAGACGTTTTGCCCGCAGCCACCTCCAGTCTTTGTGTGTCGACAGATGCGATGAAGACGTTGGCTGAGAAAGAACGGGAGAAGGTTTTGCTCGAAGAAAAGTTCAGGCTCGTCAACGAGAGGAATCGACTGATGGAAGTCATGAACGAAAAAGAGCAAATGTAATTATCTTTTAATTAACTTCAATGTCGTCCGCCGCACCAGTGGCGGTCTTAATCGCTAGAAGTGACGATTCGCATAAGCAGCTGCATGATAATGATCAATTAAACTGCTTTGCGCATTTCACCCGTTCTAGTCTGTAACTGCAACGGGCAAGAAGTGGTTTTGAGGCTTCTTTAATCTTTGAAAATGACTCCCATCACTTTGGCCTGTGCATCGGCTGTAGGAAATTACGGCAACGTGCGAAAAAATCATTACCAATGCTCGCCACGGGCCCTGAATTCATACTCTGTAAGGCGACTTCATGGTAGTCGGATGTTCCGCTGATTGTCCTGTCCCAAATTTCGTGATGGCTGGCGTTGAAATCACGTGACATTTTTCTTAGATAGGGCCCAATGTTGACGCTCCCATTTTTCGCTTGCAAAGCGACCAGCGCCGCACGTACGTCTTATCCCGCGCTGTTCGTCATCTCGCTTTGCGCGTATCGCAGGGCGCTGGACGAAGACGAGAGGCTGCAAACGACGATCGGCGCCAACATGCAACGGGTTGTCAAAGACGACGAGAAATGCCTGGTCATGTGACTTGGCTCGCGCGTGATGAGATGCATGACGCGAATGCTGCTGACCCCTTCGCTGCTCTGTCGTGTTAGCAATCGATGTTGAAGAAGAAAGTGAAACGTCGGAACTGGAAGTACTGCCAAAGCAGTTGCGCCCGATCGTCAACTCCATCGCGCATTTGAATTCGATCTCAAGTGTAGCAAAGCTTGCATTCGACTAGGTCCGAAATGGATCCCAGGGCGAAACGGAGGTTTGCTTCGTCGGCTGTTGTGCGTCGACCGACAATCACAAGTTTAACATGGAAGTAGCAACTGAAGATGTTTTCCTCTGACTTGCTCCGCGTCCTTCTCGCTCTTTATAATTTAATAAGTTCACTTCAAGCCAGTTGCAAGCGGCTACTCCTGTACTGTCGGCGGAATCGCTGTCGCGTGAGACTGCCTTGTTCTTGAGCAAGTGTGACGTAACAGTGGTGTAAAACAACGTTTTGTGACGATGACCCAAGGAGCGCATAAATAAAACAACGAAGGCAGATCCCAGCTGCTGCTGCTGGTATAATTCGTTGTTACGCGAATCGGCGCGTTCTGCTGTCTTGGCCAAATTCAAATGCAGTTCATCGCGTGCAATGTACAGTAGATCGCCGGTCTTATGTGATTGCTTGGCGTGTGCTGTTGCATTCTTGTTCTTCACCTTGCACCATCATCCGCGTATCGCTCCCTGTCTACGTTCGCATGGCTCGTTGCGCAGTCGCTAATTAATGGCCCCAGAGAGGGGACGAATCCTCGTCGCTTGCTCTCCGTCCTTTTGCAAGTTTATGTTACGACAACAACGTGTCGCTGCCGATACTTGACCGCACGTTCGACTCCCCCCCTCCTCGTAGCTTGCCTTTCGTCAGTGCCGCTGTCCTTGCGGACAAACTCAGCTTTTCCGGAAAATCGGAAATTAATCGCAACCGAAACGGCGTTTCGCAAATACTTTACTTGGCAAATTGCTTCCGCGCGAACAAATACGGTTGTTTTCCGTTTTAGCGCCAACAAATCCGGACCAGGCGCAATAAAATGCCCGGCGACAAGGCCCGAGCCGCCATCTATCAACGTGCACGCGCGGGACTTCATCCATCGCCCGCTACTTCAACCACTTAGCGCCGTTTTCGTCAGTGCGGTGACACCGCGCCCGGCCATCGCGCAACAACGCGCCCGCTCGCTTTGTTCCGCCGCTCTGTCGTCATTTTTGTGGCAGTAATTGCTCCAACGTGCGAGATGATCTTTTCCAACCGCGACCGCAGTGCAATGTTCGCTTACAGCGCGTTTTGCTGTTTTTGTTCAGATTTTCTTTTTCGCTTTAATCGTCGCATGTCACCAGGTATTGCTTTTGCTTGCTGACGCGCGCACCGACCTCTAGTCGGTTGCTCAGCTTGTTGCCAAGTTATCGTTAAAGCAGCATGATACAGTTGTTCGAGCGGTTTGCTGCAGCGACGTTGTCGCCGTTTTGCTGCTATTGCGTGAAGTGTTTTTTTCCAACAAGCTTCCCGGCTCTGGAATGTGCATTTCAAACTTTCCCAAGCATCATGCGCTTTTTTTGTTTTGGCAAGAAACGCGCCGAGTTCAAGTTTGGGTTTCGTGATAAGGCCGATCTTCTTTTTCTATGATTGCGATTACAGTGAGGACTTAACGAACTGACTTCTAATTGAGATATTAAATAGCGCGCAAATAGTACGGTTTTGTGAAGATGGACCGCGGGAAGCAAAGCAATTCGCTCAGGGAACGCTTTATAACAAGAAAGTACAGCTGCCCTGCACCTTAAGCGTGTGTGACAACCTCTATTGGGGGGGGCTGAAGAAGGTGTTCTATCGTTGAAGGTTGGGTCGCGAAATCAGGCTCGGACGGCAAACAACGCAACGCATTCCTTTGAAATTTTTTGCAACTCCTGCTCCGCTCTCGCTGCTGACCCTCAGCTCCAGTATATTTCGCGCACCCCCCCTTCCCCTCGCATAATCCGCCCCTCCTCTACTAACAGTGTTCTCGGCAACGCTTCCTGTAAGGTGTGTTGTTTTGTTCTTCTTTGTGGTTTATGCGACATCGCTTTCCTCAGCATGCGTTCGCGCTGCCTGAAATCGATCCGTTCCAGCATGCCGTCGTCGTCTGGTCCGAATGCGATTCTCTCGTATTGTCACGTTTTTCTTCTTTTTTTCTATTATATGCGCTGACCAAGTTCATTCTCCACCTTTGGCGACTCGCTTCAATGCTGCCTGCAAATTCGAACGAATTACGAACAGAAGAAGGCGAAATAAGGCAAGATAGTTCCGACACGGCGAAAGCCTTGCGCGGGCGCTGGCGTGCAGTTTTCAGTCAGTTTTCGATAAATTCTTTCTGCGACATTATAGTGCACTGACGAGGTTATGTCTGCGTTGGATTTCAATAGGAACTTCAAATGCGAGGCAAGATTTCCTGCACTGCCAATCGACACTAATACTGATCAGGTATCTCGAAACAGCGGTAGCGGTTGTCTCGTCGACACAACCCCATTCTCGTACTTCCTCTGTTTTTGCGCGTGTTTTTGCGAGTTCGTCACAAGCAAGAAGTAAACGAAAGCAATGACCTGCACGCAATTGCCATCGTATGCGTTTCATCCGAATCTTGAACAGCACTTCAAACGTCGCGCGTCACCATGTATTGTCTCTGGTCGTGTTTTTGACGCAAGCGCCTGCGCGAAACCGCCGTCGGAGCGACTCCGCTCGGGCTCTTGTGCGCTTCTGATTCATCGGGAAAGCGTGTGTCGCGCCGCGAGTGCCGTCGTTGGAGCGCAGCCCTTTTGGGAAAACCCCAAAAGGCCCGAGCGGGCGAGCACTTATTTCTGTACCGCGCTTCTGGTGATAAATGTAACTTTCTCGCCGCAAAAGGGCAGGTCGCCTCTTGTCACGACAAGATAACGAGATTTAGCAGGGAATTAGCATAAACACCCGCGCATTATCTGATTGCATTCGACTCTGGCGCGTGTCTATCGGCTGCGGGTTCGTGCCGGAGACGATAAGTAGTGTACGCGGTCCTGGCGACTGAACCCAGGTAGGTAGCTTGGTTGCTCAAAATCGAGGTTTGTAGTGAAATCAGGAAAAGGAAACAGTAAGCAGAGCGAAAAACACGTGCAGGGTAAATTACGGAAAGAACTTCGTCGAAATGATGATGATACGTATTTTCAAGCTGTGAAAAGACAGGTGTAGTTTCAAGTGACTGGTCATTTCAGAGTCACCGACATCGTTGAAGGTCACTCAGCTGTAGCTATAGTACGGCGCTACCATGACATCTCGCAGAAATAGTTGGGCAGATCGATCCTATGCAAGCGAATCAAGCACTGCAATGTCAGCGAGCAATGTCGAAGTTGTTGAATCTGTTAAAACAACCGTTGTTATTATTGCCGTGAAGCGCCGATCCTTGCCAGGTCCACTTGACGTTACGTCCGAGGCCA
>Ga0210059_1003634_pt1 | contig 24751 bp, 19 predicted proteins | sample Ectturendosymbi2_FD_188042 | JGI IMG/M metagenome (GOLD analysis project Ga0210059, IMG submission 188042) | Ecteinascidia turbinata endosymbiont from Florida, USA - Sample 2 (SPAdes) (version 2) | ecosystem: Host-associated > Tunicates > Ascidians > Unclassified | place: Key West, Florida...
AACTTGGTTTCTCTTTATTTTTGTCATTGGGTGACGCACGACTATTACGTCTGCTTCAGGCTTGGCTCGAGCAGATCTCACAGAATCCTAGCGTGTCTAGTGGGATGACGAACTTCGACATGTCGACGCAAGATCCTCAGCAGCAAAGCAGCACCCCACAATCCCAGCAGCAACAGCAGCAGGACAATCAAATGAGTCATGACGCTCAGACGCTCGATAAGCGTGCGAGTAATAGCGCAAGACAGGTTGGTGCTATGAACCGTCTGCGTTCGTGGTGCATTTCGTTGCGGTCACGTTGGTGATCGAATTGCATATTCTGCCCGTGGGCTTTCAAGTGAATGGTCAGGTCAGCGTAAAATACTGGCCGTACTTTGTGATTAACGTGTTCAGCGGATGCGTGTTCCGAAATGACGCATGGAGCAGTGGCTCAGAAACGCAAGCGTCTTTTATATCTGTTAGCGTTAAGTAGCTTGTGCGCGGAGTGACACGATTTCCTTTCGACCGTGCCTTCGGTTGTTCTCTGTTTTAAGCCAATGCACTGCGCTCGTTGCTGTCGAGCGTTTCCTGATCACGTTACATTGACTGCGCTTCAACATCCTCTTTCGCAAAACAATTAACAGTGTTTAAAGCTCCGTTGGATTTCGTTGAGACATTTTAGAGCCAAGTCTCTATACTAGGTTGTAAAAAAACGCTGACACGTTTGATGTTGTGGGGTTGATTTAAAATTTCTTTGCTGCTCGAAATATTGGAAAGGCTCTTAAATGTTGGAGTAAATTTCTTAAATTGACCAACTGAAATCACACGCGTGGTGTTGGAATATATTGGTGATTGCGGAATGAGAACATCGGGAAGGGCGTTTTGGGCTCGTTATTTGTTCTACTGTTTGCACTGGATGTTTACGACAAAGAAAACCTCGTAATGCTTTGGAACGTTTCACATGTGACAATGCTTGCAGTTTTCGAAAAGCAACAATTTTCAGTGCAAAACGGAAAAGATCGACTACGTGGGTTTCGGCAGTGAACCGAACAGTGACCGATCAAAGAGTCACAACATCTTCAGCAACAACGAAAATCAATCGTCGAACGCTGCTCTTTCCGGCGCCGGCATGTCAGGGTGTGACGCTGCTAAATCTCCATTCAGCGCTGGTCAAACTGTTCATCATCAGCAGATCATCAGTTCCGGCGGCAACAACAGCATGACCAGTCAACATATTCAAAAGTAATTTTTTTCTCGCTTTCTTCGAGGAGTGACCAACGAAGTCGTTGAATAATAAGGAAAAAAACATTGTGGTAAATTAACCGTAGACAGGCATGTCGTTATTGCATTATTATGTATTGTTGCGATAGGAGCAAAATGTGAGTAATAAGGGTCTTCGTGATTCGTTCCAATGTGTAATCAAGGGCTTGCGTCGAAAGATTTTGTGTAGTGGTTACTCCTGTTCAAATCAAGTCATGTCCTGGAGGTTAGAAAGTGACTCTTTTTGCCAAGATGCTTGTTGCCTGTCTTCAGGAGTTAATGCCTTTTATTCTGTATCAGGCTCCAGGTTTCTGTTCAATCCAAGTTCCACGTCATGCCCGATCAACACGCGCAACATCCGTCTCAGCAGCATAACATGCAAGGCAATCCTCAACCTGTGCACAGGACGACACCTACTGGCATGGAAAAGATGAGGCACACCCCCGATTTAGCGTCTTCGCGTTTATCGCACCAGCCTGGCCACTCCATGGCTAAGTCAATGTCACCTTCTTCGGTCAGCTACTCAGTGACTCACCAGCCCCACCCGGGCCTGGCTGCCGGTATGTCCAACGCTGAGCCGTCACCTTATTTTGGATCTTTGCAACATAACCAGATGAGCGGCCAGGTCATGGGCGGAGTTGGTTCCCACGGCATGCAGCGGCCCCGGATGCAAATGCCAGGCGCTGCCTCTGACATGTCACCCCACTTCAACAGCGTCCTGCCCCGGCACGGGACGCCAGGCTTAAATAGCGGCATGGGCGGTCAGGGCTTGCCTGGTCCAGCCATGTCAAGGTCGCATTCCCAGCAGCTGAAAGCACTCGCGGACAAAAAGCAGGACAGGTTTCCTGCAGGTAAGCAACCTGGCTGTTTGGTGGTTACCGTGAATATAGAGTGGTGACCAGTGAAGGTGTGCTGCTGTCTTTGCAGGAGTTGGTACCCAGTGGAGTTCAAGCGCCTCAGCATCGATGAACATGGCTTCGAACATGTCCTTCGACAATCAAAGTATTAGTCAACAACAACACATGTCGGCTGACATGCAAAGCTATACATGTACGTGTTCTGCTCCGTGTGTGAGGTCACAGTAATTTGTAGCTGAACAACATACATGGTGATATTCGTTTGCTACTAGAAAATTGGGAATTTTTTGGAGTTTGGGGCTTGGGTTGAGCTGCAAACAATATCCTAAATTTCGCGTACTTTGAAATTAGTGGATAACGGAAGTGAAGTATATCACAGGTTTACTGCTGTCACCTCGAGTGCGTTCGTGCACTTCTATTTTTGTCTAGAAACGTGTAGCTTCATTCTAGAAATGATTTCTGGTAAGCTATGAAGTAGGGTTGTTTAGTTTCCCTGTATATTTTGTTTGCAAATGCTGGTCTTAATGTGGAACGATTCAACGAGCTTGGCATACGTGCGCCAGAAATACGTTTCATGCATAACTTTTACACGAAACATAAAAACAAATAATACACGTATGTTATTGGCGCCGGAGGATTTCAAACTGGTGAGTGATTTCAGTTTGTCCAAGCAAGTATTCTCCACTAGCGGGGTAATGAAGGAATCGATTTGCAATTTTTAAAAAATAGCAAATCGATTTCACGTAATGCTACGCATCCTTAGTCCTGAAAGCTGCAAGCAAAGCTTACGGATGAAATCAAATAAAATTCTTTGAAATAAAAATATTGTGAATTAAATTATTTGGAACAGACGCATGTCCAGTTCTTGACTTGTCGTAGCTTGTGGTCTGATTTATATTCATTTTAATCTTGAGTTAATTTGCTTTCTCTGCACTTGCTTCAGCCTTCAACGTTTCACCCATAAGCACTGCTTGCAGATTGTAAAGGACTGAGGATACATAGTGCTATGTGAAGTCGACTTCCTATATGAAAAAACTTTCAGATCGACTCCTTGTTTTCCCACTTGTGGAGAGTACTACATTATATAGCAGTGGTTCCCAAACGTCTCATCACGTACCATTTGTGGGACCCATACTGTCACTACGTACCACCTTGCTCCAGGAAAACTCAATCTACCAAATATATTATTCGATCAAAAGTTTGGAAAACCAGAATTGACACAAATGCGACAGGAAGATAATGGCTGTGAGAAATTATAATGGCCATTTTTAAAAACCAGTAAAGGAAATACACAAAAATTCAGGGATTAATTAACAGAACCCGATAAGTAAAAAACATAGCTATGAATATATTTTTGTGAAGGTGAAAAGAAAGTAGTAGGCCTATTCGCGTACCACCTTGAAGGCCTTCGCGTACCACAGTTTGGGGACCGGTGGTTATAGATATGTGCAAGTTTAAATAATCGCAGAAAGATGAAAGCAGAGCCCAGTCGGCTGATTCCTCGAAAAGTTAGAGCTTTTCATTGTTTTATGTTTGATAAATAAATGTTGTTGATATGAAGTTCTCATTTGCAAACGTGTGAAATAACTGGTGAACTTCTGCTTTAAAAGTGTTTTTGTAAGCTTTATTATGAAGTTGTTCATGTGTCTTCGAACAAACTTATAAAAAGTTGCAGCGTCGCGCGATGCTTGTATTGTATTCACCACGACTTCTTCTGGTTCTCAGCTTACCGCGGTTCTGGTCCAATGATGTACAGCGCCACCACAGCCAACCCTGGTTCTGTTCCACCGAACAACTTCAGCGCAGCGTCTGCCGCCGCTGAACAAGTAGAAGCTTACGCGCGGAACCAGCACCAGCAGAGCTTGCACAACGCGGCCAATCGTCTCACGCACTATCCTGCTGATGCTCAGTTTGTCGGCAGCCACATGCCACCTACCGGCATGGGAATGACAACAAAACCAATCCATGCGAATGGGTGCGTATGGTTGCCTAGCGACAATGTTGGCGAACATGAAAACTGTGTTGTAGCCTTTAGAAGAACTGTTTCCTGAACGCTGGGTTGCCCAGTCTTGTCAGCGTTTTTTGGCCTATCAAAATTTTTAAGCGAAAATGAAAACGAGCTTAATTGCAAACATACAATAGGGAAGTACAAGCTAGGCCCTAGCTTGATGTGAAGCTTATTACGCCAAAATGAAGGTTAATTCGCTCATCGCTAAACCGTGCAAATATGCCACTTGTCAAAATCAACATTTTTAGGTGAAATCGTATTTTATTATGATTTTCTGACTTGGTAAATTCGTACCTGTACGTGGCGGAACTCACACAGTAAAGCTTACATCAACTGTTAATTGGTGTAGTTTTGTGACTTAATTCGTAAGTTCTTTTTTCCAAATTGTGAAAGGTCAATTTTGAATATGGCAACACTGTGGGAAGTGAACTGATCATTCACGTACGCTTTGCGGGATGAGATAAACTTTCGCATGTGTTTGAAAAAATAGTAGAGAAATAAGAGTGTTTAACCATATTGTTAAGGTAGAGGCGACATTACAGCGAAGAGTTTTTCCCAAGAACAACGCATGAGTTTTGTTTTTGCTTCCAGAAATATTAGTCACGGCCAGATGCATGCAGTGATGATGCAAGCAAAATCAAACCAGTTTAAGAATTCCTCAACTGGATTTCGTGGTGAGTGAATTTATTCACAGGATTACATCTGTACTTGATTCCTTCAACGATTCTAAGTGGTTTCCTCTGAACCAGGTCACTGAAATTGACAGAATGTGACTTTCCCCGTCTGAAGTATCCTGTGTAAAGTCACTGACTTTTCACTTGGTAGTTAATGCAGGCCACTCAGGGACAGTTGGGCGAAATGGCCTTTTGCAAATGTGCGCCCGATCGAACGTCAGCCGGACGCCTGGTTTCCATGTCACCAAATTGTCGCTTGGCCAAATGGGTTGTCGACGAAATTTTTTTACTGTTGCCAAGCAAGCATTAAGCTTGTTTGTTGGAACATCGCAAATCGTTAGTTGTCAGGTGGTTTGCGTGCACTGCTCTGCAGAGGCTGTAAGTGTCGTCCACTGATAATGAAGAGACTACTTCAACGACGTTAACGAAGCATTCAAGGTTTAAAGAAACATGGATCAGCAAATTTACAGACTTCTAAAGTTGGATGACGTCATTTTGCTAAAAATAACTTCATAACGTTATGTTTCGGATGATTGATGCGGGTTCGCATTGTACAGGCCAGAATGAAACTGAATGTTCTTAATATAAAGGGGCCATAATCACTGTGTTGCTTGACATATAATTTAATGAATGTACGATTTCTGCGTACAGTTCTAGTCCATCTGTTTGAATGTCTTAAAATAAAATAAAAAATCAGTAATCTGCTTCCTGTATCCAGGTTGTTGATGAATAATTTAAGCTGACAAAGACTGCAAAAATTTTTGCGTTAGTAGTCTGTGTCAAGAGAAATAGATCATGAAGATTAATACATAAACATTGCTGGTGGCAAGTAATGTCTAGCTAATGTACATTCTGTTTTCAAACATTTCTATGCCGTATAAAAATTGCTTGCGTCTGTGATCAACCATATGTGATTGGATGTAACACGTTCATTCAATTCCTGAGATTTTACGTTTCAACGTGGTTTTGAAGCCTCCCGCCAGCTCCATGCACTTATTGGTCATGCCTGCTCACCAGCTTACGTTTTTTCCCATTCAACTTTGCGCAGTGAATGAAGCTGGCTTCGGTCCTCGCGCCTCATTAGTGAGAGGCGCTCACCGCCAACCTGGAATTGGCACCGGTGCTGCTGCTGCTGCTGTGATGAACTCGTCCGCTGCAGTGAACATGCGCATGCAGCAGACGTCGACACTGACGAGCAACCAACAACGACAGATGCTGCAACAAGTAGGACCTTGGTCGTTAGTATTTCGTTTGATGAAAGGCAGTTAGAACACTGTGGGTTGAAACAAATTACAGTAGATTTCAGTCATTAACTGCCGTTGTCAACTAATTCTTGAGTTGGAAGTACTTCGGTCAGTTATCAGCTGCCATAGAAAACTCGCAAGTATTTCAGTAATTCCATAATATTCCTCAGCTTCTTGCGACATCATTGTAGTGGGAACTGTTGGTCTATTGGTAGCTTCCTTATTTGAGGCTATTCGAATGCAGCCCTACTAGATATTGTTTTCCGTCAACAAGACCTAAAAAGGCAATGCCAATGTACTTCAAGCAATTCTCGTCATGACCAAGGGTCTCCACGCAGCCGATTGCCCAATCAGTAAATTCCAAAACATCAAACAAGGCACTCGATATTGTTGTTCATGAAAAACAGGGCCAGTCGCCAGCGGTGTCTGCTCTGGACCAATTCGACTCTGATTTGCGCCACAGTTTGAGAACCTTGCTTAATTGTTTCATATTCCAGGTCCATACTTAACGTATACTCATCATAATTTTCTGGTGTATAATGTTGTCTGTATCCCTATCATATCATCACTTGCCAATATTTCCCATTTTTAAATATTGCGCTATACACAGATTCGTCCCTTTTCTTTCGATAACGATTATTCTGTGCAGTTCTGAAAACAAAAACAGATTCGTAAGAATTAGCGTCGCAAATAGTGTTTTGGCAGCAGCAATTTTTGTCTGGGCGACTTGACAGCCGAGGCATTTGTTACGCGTTGTGACAACACAGTGTTATCGCGATTGTCTTAATGCGGTTGCTTGTGAAGGATCGTTATTGCAGGAAATAGTCTGGTGGTGAATTGATTAGATGTTGTTGCCCAAAAAGTATCCAAGCGCAGTGTTTCAAATTGAAAGCTCGAGGGCAATACTCTACGGTCTGTGATTGTTGTGTACGTGGCGAACACGGTTGATCCAATAAGTTTTTATTACAAATCAGTAATTTGATTGATCAGAACTTTTTATCTGAAATACCGTCCATTTAGACTTTCAGACAAATTATATACACTTTTGTCGAGATGTTTATTTCTGGCTTGAACGTGTGTGCAATCGATGGGTCGAAACACAAACAGAGGTACCCCAAATGTCTGGGTACATTTTAATTTTCTGTTTTTAGAAATATATGATGGAACAGCATCAGATGAATTCGAAACCCATGGTTGCATCACCAGCAAGTGGCAGTTCTTTGTACAACGCCTCAAACGCTTTGCCCCGACACGGTCTGCCGGCTCAGATGCATGGAATGCAGCGACAACCACAAGCGTCTTCTCGAATGTTCGTCGGTAGCAGCGATGGAATACAGAACCACTCCACATCACAAGGTATGTTAATCTTCAAGATGTCACCGAAGCGTATTTGTGTTGGTCTCCAAGGCTGTTCATGTGCGCTTGAATAAAATGGCATCAGTCGTTTTTGGGGGGAAATGCAACAGGTTGTAGTTGAGAGAAAAGTGACATCTATTGTTAAATGCGCTTTCAAAATCACACTAAGAATCTGCGTTGAATCTATAAACACGTTGTTGCTGTTGTTCAGGCTGGGCTTCAAACCTTTCCCCCAATCCGAGCGGAATGTCGCAGGGAAGCACTCCTGTGTGGAACCGGTCGCTAAGGCCTCAAGTGATGAACAATCAGATGAGGATTCCGTCAGGTGTTAATATGAACACTGCACCGAACCATGCAACCGCACCGCATGGTGGTTACCAGACAATGATTGGCGGACACCAGAGACTGTCTATGACCAGCAGCATGACCATGTCTGGAACAACCAATCATCTTGAGCAGAATGTCATGAATCAAGGACAAGTGATGGGGAGCATGCCGCATCACCACCAGAACATGGCTGGCATGGGCGGCGCAGAACAGCAAAGGAGCAACGTTTTCTCCCCTGGAATAATGGTGGGGGGGAACAACGCGATGCTGTCTATGGCTGAACAAGGGTATCCGGGCCAGATGCCTCTCCAGCAGCAGCATGTGAACGGCAATGGTGATCGCATGTACCACGTCAGCAGTTCAACTGATAACGAGCTCAACCTTATCTACGAGCTACTAGATGGCAAATGAACAAATCACTTTTTTTGGTTAAGTTATCTTGTTTTTCTTTGTTTTATTTATTTATTGTCTTCGTCAGATCGAAAGATATTGACGCTAATACGCGTAATATTCCATGAATACATTTGTGTATTTTTCTTGTTGCTATTTGCAGAAGTTTTTGAGCTTCTTCCATGAGGTTTAGTATAATACACTGATCAATATCTATGTGGTGCGTTATGTGACAATTGCTTTTTTGTTTTGTGACTCTCTTTTGTATGTTTTTTCAAGGGCACCTTTTATCATCATCTTGCAGTCGCGGGTGGTTTTGATGTGATGTTGTGTTTTTATTGCCGGTAATTTGCGGATATTTTTTCGTCTCATGACCAACTTGTTTCTACCGCCAAGTTGTTATTTTCTTTTGTGGTTCTGTACTATTTCGGTTTCGTGCGCGAACGTCCTTTATGACGTTTCAGTCGCGGCCACGTCGCCAACTTCGTTGAACACAAATTTTCTTCGAGCGGTTTCCTACAGTTTTTGCGGCGACAGTGACTTGCCATCTGTTATGAATTGCCAGTATTTCCATTTCTCGCTGCGACCAAAGGCTTGCATGCATTCCTCCTCAAACCGCTCGTGGTGAGCTCGCGGTCTTTAGTGACGTATTGTTTCATTCTCACAACATCTTAAAGCGGACCCAATATCTTTGAAGATGTTTGCAGCTGTCGGCGTAAGTCTTGGAGAGACTGCTGATCATGTCCTGCACTGCAACTGGACTGTTTTGCGTTTATTTAGAAGATAAGTCGCAAGGTTTCATTGCACTGGCTATGCATGTGCAGCGCCATTGAAACTCTGCTTGCCACGAAGGCCCGGCCACCACTTGTGCGATCGTTGCACGTAAACTTTATGCCAAACTTCCAATCGACTTTTTACGATAACTTGTGAATTATCGATGTTTCTTCCACTGGACTTTTTATTGTTTACTGTCTGTACTTGGAACAATAAAACACTCACTACAAAATTTGTTATCTTCAGTACTCCTTGAGGATAACTAAACACTCAGTACCTTGATCATCTTGCGCCGGTATCAAATTTTAATCAGTTTTCTGAGTTAACCAACGCCCTGACATTTCGTGGTAGCATTTTGAATCCACAGCTACATGGGATAAATTGCAGTACCGAGCTAGAGCTGGTGGAGCGGTCCTTTCGGTTATTTAATTGTAGAGATGCGAAGTTTGAAGATTCTCTCACCACAGCAGCAGAGAGAGTGCGTGGTTCGATCACAAACTTCTGTCTACATCTTCAAGGCAGCAGCTTCCATACAGCAATGGAAGACTGGAAAGCCATGTGCAAACGGCAAGTTTGCCCTGCTCCCTGCGTTTGATACCGACATACGGCTCGAACTCAAGTGCACGGTATCAGGAATACGTAGAAAAAAGTAGTGATGCCCTGCGAAAGGTTATAGCTAACTGTTTCACGATCCTATTAGGAGATTTCAATGCACACGGTGCAGGGATGTGAAAAGGTGTTATTGCCCAGGATAGTGGTGCTGACGTAAAAGACAATGGTAGGCTCCTGCCACAACTGAGCTGTAACAATGAACCGTGTAAAATTAACACTTTCTTCCAACACATGTTTGCACAAGTACACCTGGTGCAGAGATTCGTTTGGTCAAAGGTCACTCATTAATTTCTGCATAGTTCCAGCTGACTTGTTCCAATCAGACTACGGGGGACGCCGAAAAGTCCTAACAATGTCACAAAATACTTTCTTCAATACATTTGCTTAGCAACCCCAACTTCGGACATGTGGGCGCCGAACTTGCTTCTTCCCCCGGGCGCCGTCTAACCTCGTTACGCCCCTGGTTTTGTTAAGTTGCCATATGAACGCAAAGGTGGCAGAAGAGTATTCCGTCTGGTATTGAAGACTACATTTTTGGGCTAACAATTGCAAAAGAACAATTTGCTGAAGATGAGTAAACTCGAGGAAAAACGAGTTGTTAGAAGTGGATAGTTTTGTGAAGTAAGAACGAATAGAGCTAATTGGAATAAAATTGTCATCAATTTTGCTGTGATAAGAGTGCATGAATTTACCTACTGATAAGGTATAAAGTTTGGGAAGGCATAAGATGTTTAAGTGCTGGAAAGACTCTTCCAGAGATGTCTTGTTAGTTGATCTTATGAGCTTTACAGCTTTATTTTGTAGTTTAATGAGAGGCTGAACGGTTGCATTTAAAGCACGTCCCCAGCTGAGGATGAAGTAAGTAAGGTAGGAATAAAATAATGAGTTATGGACAACTTTCAATGCAGATTGTGTTGTGTAATACTCAACTAAACATGTTTTTGAACATTTCGGGGAGGGCAATTGCCCGGTTGCCTCCCCCCCTCCGATTTTTACAACCATGTTGAAAACCAAATAACAAAAGTATATCTTGAATTTAACACGAGTTCTCAAAATTTAAACTATCAAAACTCGCATGGCCAGATCCCCTTCTGCCTCTGCGTTTTCCTCTTCGGCACCATCAGTAGTCCGCTGAAGAGCAACTTGTTCAAATTGCCTCACAGCTTGAGCTTTTCACACCATGATTTCTAAAATTTTAACATTTGCCCAACATTCAAATAGTATTTGTGCTTCTTAGAAAACGACTTTAAACGTGCTATTTTTACCGTCAAAGTCATGTGACAAGTTTGCAATAAGTTATACACACAGTCAAATACACTAAAGTCAACCAAAGCTACAAAAACTGGCATGTTAATATATACTTCAAAACAAAAACTGTCGTCACATCAGAGTTGTAGTTGTAAACGGGCTCATTATGAAGCTCGAAACCGGCCCGAATCCGAAATCACAAGCCCGAGCCCGGCCTGAGCTGACAGTTATTTTTGAAGCCCAATTCAGGCCCGAAAGGCAAATTACACGGAGTGAATTAAGATATGCGCAACTGCGGGATATCAAAAAACGTAGTGCACGGGTATAGCTGCTGGAACACAGTCTATCACATCCAAAATAGCAACCATGTTTACCATTTTGGGTGCAACTTGAACAAAACACTGGCTTGAACAAGGGCGAGCTTTAGCTTGTTAGTCAACGATAGTACTGTGGAATTTAATGTTTATCAAGAAAAACGAAATTATCACTAACTATCCACGATGGTGCTATAGGCATAAAAGAAACTATCTAGGATAGCGCTATAGGCATGAAAAACCTGTTTGTAGGCAGTGCCGATTCAAGAATTAAAACAGTGGGGACCACTGCGGGGCCAAGGAAAAAGTAAGGGGACCAACATAAATGTCTATCCTGCATGGTGATTTTCCGTTGTTTTGAAGTTTAATTTGCTATGGTTAGGTCTAACCCTACCAAACCCAGCGTAGGCTTGTGAATATCGTTAATATGACCTAGCGGTATTATCCATCCACTAGGGACACCTAAACGCCACTAGACGCAATCGCACACTTGTACTGCTATGTCGAATATTCTGCGCTAACCATGCAACTTCCACACCACTACACCTCATAGATAACGGAACCGGGTGGCCGTTTGGGCCTAGGACCCCCACTTTTATTTTTGGGAGGCCTGGCCCCCTACTTTTAAATTTAGAATTTTGCCTAAATATCGTAAGTTTAAGTAACACAATTAGTATTTGGTCCAGTGTTAAAGTAAATCGTTTAATGAAAAAAATGTTGCAGAATTTTGGCAGTATTTTGTCGATATTATTTCTAATATATTATTTGTAATTTGGCAGCATTTGTAATTGCTTGACAGAATGCTCCGTGCACAGTCTGTCATCCTACTATGGATTGCTTACAGCAGTGGTGCTCAAACTTTTCGGCTCGTGGGCCATATTTGTCTTTCAGAAACTCTTCGCGGGCCACAAGAATTAATAATCTCAATAAAAATTCTCTAAAAAGTTATCTTAAATGATTAAAGTGTTAAGTTTTCTTTCCAATGAAAATTGCTTCGCGGGCCACGGTTTGAGCACCACTGGCTTACAGTATTGGCATTGTTGAACAGTGTTGCCGGACGGTGTCCTGTAATACAACACAATTTTTCACAAAAATGGTGTAATTTTACATGCTTGTGTGGATGGGCGTCAGAAGGAATTTTTCCATGGGGGGGAACTCAGGGGTGTAGTGCTAAAAAGAGATGTGGGAACGCCGTTCCCACACCAAATAACAAGGAAGACTGCACAAAACAGTTCGAATGCAGTGAGCATTCGCCTACAAAAACTTCCACTCTGGACCTTCCTGTTTCACTGTAGGCTTTTGACTAGCAGTGCGAATCTGCGTGTCGCTTGCACATCAGTGTGATCGCAGCCATGCTTTAATGTAGCCTAATCTAGTGCGAAAATGTGTGGGAAAGCCGTTCTCACCCTACTATACCCCTGGAACCACTAGTCAATTCTTCCAAAAGTTTTTCTAGGGGACCAAAAGTGGCGAAATTTGTTTTTTACCACTCGAAACTAAGAAAACAGCCTTTTTTGCTAAAAGTTTCAAATTCCTGCCCTTCTTTCGACACCCATGCTTGTGTGTAGGAAAGAATTCATGCTACACCATTAAAAAATTAGGGTAATTTCAAGCATTTTAACACCATTCTAAATAGTGAAATTTTACTGAATCTTATACGCAAAATGAAATATTTGACAGATCAATTTCAATCGTGTTTTTGTTATTGCATTGGCAACGCTACATAGCAGTACTTTATTTCTGCATTGGCAACGCAATTGGCATCTTTACAGACAACTTGCTAGTTGTTACGTATGTTTTGTCTTGTCTTTGCATTCCAGTATCTAATGCAGTTGTAGAATGAGTATTCAGTCATGATACTTCTGTGTTCAAGATGTGTAAAAGTTGTAATTTTGAATGTGTTTGAAACAGGTATCAATGCTGTGTCATTTTTGCCTGGTTTTCAAGCTGTGTTCTTGGTCCAGCAGGAACATTGTTCCGGGACCCGAAAGCTACGGAGGGATCAGCTGAAGGAACATTTGAGTGTTTGTTACTAACAAACTCTGAATAATATAGCGAAAATCCCGGTGATAAAACTGGTTTGGCCTAAAGGATTTGGTAAGCTAGTGTGATGTATTTTAATGTGAATTGCTGGCAGTGCATTTTCCTGATATGATGCAATAATAAGTATTAGCAGTAATTATTTTTGTTGAACTTGAATGTTTGCCTACTTTGTCGATTTTAACTTTGTCGAATAGTCATTATTTTTGTTGTCTACCTTGTCGAATAGTAATTATTTTTGTTGAACTTGAATGTTTACCTACTTTGTCGAATTCGAATTTAAGACATTCACCATTACTGTCCCACTCTGTCCATTGAACTGGATTTTCCTTTACGTCTTTCATTTTCAGACAAATATGTAACAAAAACTCTGAAAAAAACCAAGAGTTTCAAACTAAGAGATACTTCAAGTGAAATTTGAATGGAAACATGCCAGTTCACAATAAAATCTTATCCAACAACAGTAGCCCGCGAATGTTCCGCATATGTGTAAGATAACTAAAAAGTTTAAAATTAACAAGTAACTACGGTGCAGGACGCAAGTGTTTATAGTGCACCACTAAGGTGTGCTGTGCATTTTTACTGATTGTTGAATTTGCGCTGCAAGCAGATACAGGCTCTAATCGAAGGTGAGTTTAGGATTAGCGGACATCCCTGAAATCTGAAGATTTCGAAAACATACAGGAGAAGCAGTGGTCGCCGGCCTGTGACCCATGTGGCTTTTTATTGTGCCTCGCGGTCAAAAATTGCTTTGATGCAGTTCAATAAACGAGATGGCTTGATGATCATGCTTGCCCATGTCGAATTCCATTACCAAAAAGAATAGTACTTATTTCGATTTTTTTTTAGTATTTCTAACGACGAAACGTCAAGACGCACGGTCGCACCTAACCACTTTAACAAGACACATTTTCGCCTGCTTAAGTATTGGATAATATTCACGTCTTATATGCGCGCAAGTATTGTAGACCAACTTCGGCAGTCGGTGTCTTAGCGCGAAGTCGCTACTCGGCTTCGATTGGAAGTGTGGTGGTGTACATCAGAAGCATATGAATATAAAAAGCGCGATCACAATGGCGGCAGCGATGACTTTTTGTTCAACTGCAATATTGCCTGGAAAAAGCAAATTGCAGATCTTACGTTTGTGGCATCATATTTTCACATGCGCTTTAGCAGGAATATTTTACGAGCAAATGGAGGCTTTGATCCAAAGTAGAAGCTAGGAACTTCACCAAAAACAAATTTTTAAAACTTGTCAACTCAATGAAAATATGCTTTCTATTTGCCGGCATAAATCTGAAGCGTATTCAACAAGCGCCAGAAAAATACATGTTTTATGGATAATGCTTTAAGAGCAAAGGGCATCGAATATTTAAATGTTGAGACTTGGTTGTTGTTTTCCCCCTATCAAAATTTCTGGTTACGCGCATGGTCGTAAGAAACGTTGACGAGCAGTGCATAAAACGACGTAATGTAGGTCAGTGTTTCTCAACCTTCTGTTGGTCATAGCTCCCATAAGCATTTTAATTCAAAGTCGTGATGTTCCTCCTGGCCCAAGGAACTTTTATTCCGTAATTATTCATTATTGTTTGTTTTTTGGCCATAACTTGCCAACCTCTAACGCTAGGTGGCCAATTAAGGGCAGGGGCGTAACGAGTGGGGCAAGGGGACCAAGTAGGTCGCCCGCGGACCTGTTCTAAAAATAACATTGGTATGATCAATGTCTTCACATTAAGGAATATCAATACTAAAATAGTTGAAAGTAAATTGAGCAAAATTTTTATTTCAGAAGTGTGTATCAAACTAGTAGCCCTTCGCATTAATCGGTACACAAGAAGTAGCTCGCAGTTTCGAAAAGGTTGGTGACCCCTGAGTCAGGTCCGTAACCAGGGGGACGCAGGGGGGCGAAACCGCCCTAGAAAAATTTTCTCCCCGCTTGGAAAAAATGTTGGACACAGTTTAAACTATTGGACATAATTCAAAAAATTTGGGTCCCTCTCAGAAAACTCTTCGTCCTCCTGGTGTCCCAAGCTGGTTATGGGCCTGCTCCTGACCTAGACACTTAGGTGGACTCGAAAAAACCTAGATCTGGGTGGTAGACCAGGGGTGTGTAGAAATAAAAAAGAGGTGTGGGAACGTTGTTCCCAAACCAAATAAAAAGGAAGACTGCGTTAAATAGTTCGAATAAAGTGAGCATTCGCCTGCAGGAATTTCCGTACTGGATCTTCCTGTTTCACTGTAGTGCTGCGGCTACACGAAATCACTTGTCATTTATTCATTTATGTTGTTCCAGGCGGTACACGCAGAAATTGAACAGAAAAATCTGAATCTTGGATAATTTAACTAGTGCAAAAAGGTGTGAGAACGCGTTTAATTAACCATTGGGCAAATCGGGCAAATCCCCGCTTGAATACCAAAATACTCTTTTACTGGATGTTCAAGTTTTTAGGCTGTTCACCACGCGTCAAAATTGTAGAGCTTTTTGATTATTGCGCTTATTATCGGTTTAGGAAACTGACAACTTTGGCATTTATCGTTTTTGAGTGACTTAAAAGAATTGAACCAAACAGAATCACGCTTTATGACCCAAGAATTTAGATCGAAATCAGTGCATTCACGGGCGTTAAGACATTTTCCCAGGGAGGGGCAGCGTCGAAATTTTGCTTATCCTTTTCAGGTTGCTGACGATGCAATGCAAGTGGATATTCACAAAACGCTTTACCCTTTCGACCCATTAGTCTGTGATGGTTGAACCTCAATTCTCAACCTTTTTTCTGCAATGTTTTCTACACTTCGGCTATCAGAAATGCTTTTTCTTTTTTTCATAAACTGTCTAATATCCATTTTTTCGAGCATTTTCTGGAATTAAGTCATAATTTAAGAAAGATCAACGGCCAGAACAAAATGAGCGGTGAAAAAACAGGAAAGTTAGACATATCCTTGCAAAACTGCTTCAAGCAATGAGAAGTAGAAATACTTCATATGTTAACAAGACTATCGTACAACTTAATAAAGTTAAAACACCAAACAGGCATAAAAAACTGAGCAGAGGCTTTACGAAAATTCCCCGCAGCAAATACAGCTTTGCACTTAGTGCTCACTAAGAAGTCAGAACTAAACCTTAACGATAAAAACGTATTCCCACAAGTCTGAATAGACGTATTTTAACAAGCCACGTATTTTTATACTGTTTAAAAAGACGCCGGCGTAAGAGTCGTTTGATTAACCAATTCGCTGGAGCACGTTGATCACAGTCTCACACTAACAATTGAATTTTCAAACTTCTGGAAGCACTTGTACAGATTTACTCATGCTACTTTTCACACAGTATAAAACTACGTGGCTTACCGCATGTCAGCAGTGTCACTGTCGCGTTGCAATAACTGCTAAGATGTCTTTGTTCAACAGTTACATGCAGGGCTCCCATTCAGTGATTTCAACTAAACACAAAATGTACACAAAAAAAAACATATTCGTACAATAAAATCCCAGAAAGTTTGTGTTGCGAACAAAAACATACGAGTGTGCTTATTTGACTTGAAACGATATTCGAGTACTGATTTAATTATATATCCTCTTACAAATTTTTTTCTGCAGCGCAAACATTAACATTTGGACGATCTTTTTGTTGCTCAAGACGTTTTTCATATCGCTGGTAACATACTCCACTGATAATATCTCTCACTGATTGTAGGAGCAGGTATATTATTAACTAGGAAATTTTGTGCAATCTTGAACTGCAATGAGATCTAAAATCTCACAAAAAATATAATCCCAATATGCCTTCTTCCTCTAATTGAAAATTATTTTTCCAGGCCTAACCCTTGCTTCACCACTTTCTTCAACTGGCATTAGAGACAACAACATTACACATATGATCTCGAAAATGATCTTATATGAAGATATGAAACCGATTGAACACGCTCTTCTTGATCCGATATGCGTCCTTTCTCACCTGATGTGCTTTTGCAAACACTAATATAAAGCTATCCTTGTATTATTGAAAAAATTGAAGTTACTGACGAATTTATCACTTCAAAAAGCACCCAGATACGCAGGCCGACTAAAAAAATTAGATCTGGGTGGGAAAACCCGCAGTGGGAGCCCTGGTCACATGCTAAAAACGCCTACTACCGTAAATTGAAATGAACGTTTGAAGATGCGTTTTTTTCGTTTTTTGTGATACAACCAGTTGCGGACACACGCTAATTTGGTGAGGGGGATGCGACATCGATTTGCAATAAACCCAATGCTTCACAGGACCATATTGCGTAAATCAAACTTTCGCATACGTACATTTACGAGGAAACAAGTCTAAGCTTGGTTTAGTTTAGAAGAAGCTTGAGTGATAAAACTGGTCAAACTTTAACATTGCACCGCTACGCAACCAACAAGCAATGTGGCACATAACAACGATCTGACGTAGTCACTAGCGTCGGCGCAAGTACATGGAGGACTTGAGATAAACAGTTCAGGTGACGACATAATACTTATTCTCACCGAAGGTCACGTTTGTTACATCACAATTACCTGTGGCAGTAGCCAGCATAGTGCAGTAGTGCTGTTTAACTTGTATGTTGCAGCAAGTGAGCGTAGCCACTTGGATGCGGTTTAGATCAGTACTCTTCAGATGGGGAACCTTATAGTTATGAATTGTCGTTTGGAATAGTCTGCAACACCCATAGTAATTTTGTATAACATTTGTTATTGGTAATTTTGATGAAATAATAACAAGAAGCGGGTTGATTCTGTTTATTTTGCAACGTTAAGAGAACGGAAAGAAACAAACAATTTGTAATGAGTGAAAACACGAAAGTAACGAAAAAACGAAAGCGAGAAAGCACGATCATTCATGGGCATCCGCAGAAATTTTTCCAGGAGAGGCAACCTCGACATTTTGTTTGTCATTTTTAAATTGCTGACGATCAGTGTTCCCTCTAATATAAGTTTACACGAGCAAATATTTGTTTTAGTGAGTATGATTATTTTAGGGCTGAGTAAGTGGAGTTTTCAATGAATTACTAGTTTTGTGAATTATGTAATAAATATATAATCTTGTCAAAATACGATCAAAATACACATTTCATTCAAATAGCTTCTTGTTTGCGTGCTTTTCCATTGCTTTGAAATGTTGCAAGTGCGCGAGAATGAGATATCACTGCGCAACAGTTCTGGTTGTCCTGAGTATTTGCGCACTCAGAGGAAACATTGCTGACGATGCACTGCAAATGGACGTTCACAAAACGCTTTATCCTTTCTACACTACAAAGAAAATGCCCCATGTTATGGTAACAATCACAAAAAACGCTTCGCTGGCAGCAATAGCCAGGTATATTAGTATTACGATACGACAAATTACACAGTAGGCTATCTGCAGAAATTCAATGCAGGTCATTTCTTTTCAAGTAGCCTAAACATTGCCATGATCTGTAAAGTAAGAGGCATTGGGATTGCCGTGGTTTTCGACGAAATCACAAATTATGACTTTATTTTACTTAGCAAATAGGGCCGCAGCCAGCTGATATATTCAACTGAACTAACAGCTGAACATGTTTTTGACAATTTTTTGGGGGAATTGCCCGGTTGCTCTCCCCCTTATTGCGGGATCAGCTAACAAGACTTGTCAGCGTCACTTAGAAACAGGAGCTGCAAACGTCTGGGATCTCATCCAAAGCGATCAATGAAACCTTGCTTGCCTTTGGTATTTATTTCACAGTGAACGCTCTTCATACACAAACCGGACAATTAACTAGACCTGTATGTTGACACGACTACGGACAACTTACTAGAAATAGAACACCACGCAGGTTTTGCAAAATTGACCAGATGATATATGAAAACTCGCCACAGCAAATATAGCTTTGTATTCAGTATTCACTCAGATACCAGAACTAAATCTTAACGATTAAGACGTATTCCCACAAGCCTGCATAGATGCATGCTAACAGTAATTTTATACTGCATGAAAAGAAGCCTGCAGCGTGGAGTTTGACACTCAGGCACATCGGTCACACTCGCACTAATAATGGATGTTTCAGACTTGTGAAAGCATTGCAATAGACTTACTCATGCTTCTTTTTAGAAAATGTAAATGTACGTGACTTACCGCTATCAGCTTGTCACTGTCTCGCTGCATTACCTGCCATGACGTGTGCGTTCAACAGTCTCACGCAACAAAACGCCTGCTACCGTAATATAAAGTGAACTTTTGCAGATTTGTTGCAATGTTATTGCTACGCAATAAAGACCAAGAATAGAATAATCTGCTCGCGACTTTCGCGACCGCCTCTACAGGCAATGGAGGGGGCATGATTGAACTGCAAGCTCATCACTGCATGACAATATAACTGTGAACCTGATTCTTGTGCAGTGTGAGTTTCATACCGGCAAAAAACTGTCATGGTAAGAACCAAATCAGTTAATCGGAATTAAGATGCCGACTTCAGGTTTTTCCTGAAATATTTGGTTCTTAATCCCAATTTCCACGGTTTTATATCAGGTTCCACAAACTAAAGCCAGCTCATCGAATGAAACGAAGAAACGTTATTTACTAATTGTTAGCATAAGTTAATTTTTAGCATCTTTAGCATTTAAGTAAGTAATGTGCAGTAAAAAATATTTTGGCGATGATTTTCAATGAAATCAAGGGTCATGTCAATACCTCTTTAGGTCTGGTGGGGGGGATGCATCCCCCCCTGTGCCCGCGCCTGGATACAACTTTCTGTTTGAACAAATTAATCGCATACGAACCGCCGTACATGGTCACCACCAATTGTCTCTTGAAGTGTAGGCTGTCAAATCGCATCAGTTTTGACGTTTCTGACTGGTGCTTCTGCAACGTTCAAACGAGGGCATGTGAAACGCTGCGCAGTGCCGCCAAGAGTTTAGGGGGCCTCGCGATCACGAATTTGCTCGGGGCCTCGTGTTGATTTAATCCGGCAAGTAAAAGATCAGTCTTGACAAGTTAATCAGAGTCCTACCTACTCATCGTCTAAAAATGTGTTTCAACTTTCATCTTATGTTAATTGCCACGCTATTCTACAGTAAGTTTGAAGCTATTCAGCTGCAACGGGAAGAGTCGTCAGCAAAATGTAACGTAAGTAGGAAGATGCTTTTCATTTTGTAAGTGCTGAAGGCACTGCACTGCTGTTACCCGCGATAAAACGTGTGTGGCTAAAATAAAACCTAACGTGTCTGTCAGTTACTCAAAAGCTCAATACCAACTCTAATATGAAACTACAGTAAATTGAACGTTTTCCCCTTGTCTGGATTTCGGTATTGAAACACTCAAGGACGCCGGAGAGCAGGGCATGACGGGACAACGGGGACGGAGGTGCCATTTCATAATAGTATCATAGGTAATTTCGTGGTATATATATAATATATAAATTTACTTACAAATTTATTGCAGCTATTGGCGCACCCAGAAAATTCACAATGGTTTTCCATAATTTTCTGTTATTATTTCTGAGGTCAGCTTTTTTGCTGAAAAGAAACAAGCATACTTAGCAACAATGCTTTTGCTTTTTATAAATTTGCACTGCCCCTACCGCTGCTCCGGCGTCCCTGGAAGCACTAATGGGTTTTTAAATAGACTTCAGCCAGTTATTCCAGGATGGCTAGATCAGCTATGTCCTACCCGCGGCCCTGTTTAGGTTTTTGCTGTGGTACAAGTAGCCTACATACTGAAAGCCTGTCCTTTTTTTGATAATCTAAAATACATTTTTGATGCAGGTGGTCATCAGTGCGATTTTATGTGTACCGCGTGCTGGAGATTTCCATGTTCACAGACACCTTGGCGCAAAACTTTTTACTAATTTTCTTATTTCTACCCTTGTTCCATTGGCACTAAACTTGCCCATGTAATCACAGTAACCGAGTGAGGTGCCAAACAGTCGTTTTCATTGCAGTTAGGATTTGAACGCTTTCAATACATTAGTTTAAAATAACTTTGCTAAGATCAAAGTAAGTCATTCAGTGTTCGGCCCTGGTTAAGATAGCGACAAAATTTGGCTCAGTACGTAATTTCGGTTGGATATAGCTGGGCTAAATCAACCAACCAACCAACCAACCGTTGTGTTGAGCTGCGGCGACAAGTGTTTCTTACTTGTGCAGAGCCGCGGTATTAGTCAATTATGGCTTCGTTTTCTCAAATACATAACCATTTTCACACTGTGTGTGAAGTGAGTGGGTTAAATACTGTATAAAGTTTGTTTAGAGGTCATGTGCAACAATCCCAGTTTGCCATATTGTCTTTGTCATATTTGTAAATTACATTGTCACCTCTAAAAAAATAGTTAAATAGCGTTTCCGTTTATCAGTTGCATACGTCAATTAATCACTCAAGAATTGGATGACAACAGGATCCACGTCTTACATGCGCGCAATGTCTGTATATATCGGTGTCTTAAAGCAGTGTTTCAGGTGAATGGAAGAGGGGTGAATGAAATTTCTGTTCCTAATTTTTAATATCCTCTGGTAGCGTGCATCTGTCTTGTTTTTCTTATCCAACACACATCAGCAATAAAATGGCGATTTTCAAGCGTTCTAACTTTACGTCTAGAGCACCAGCGACTCAACATCACTTAAGAAAACCATACTATGGTTTTACCGAGAGATGTCAAGTTTCTTTCACTCGAGTAATGGGATGGATTCTGCTGTTCTTTGCATGTGCGTCAGTGCCGAGGTAGAAGTTACTAATATAAATAAACCAAACTAGAACTTGATGGTTAGGTGAGGAGCTTGATGGTTAACGAAACAAAAACGCGTGTCGAACATACAACCAATGTAATGCCGTGTTTATTGCACACATATGCATCCCACTCCTCATCACCAGCAGCGTTTCTCACGTTGTGGTTGTCTGCACACTGGTGTCTCTGACATAACAACGGCACACTGATAGTGATCACGTAAGAAGTACAGTAGAAACAAAAGCAAGGCAATCAATTTACAACAAATTACGGAAGCGAAGAACGAAAAGCATGTAAGGGTTCTGAAGGGTGCACTTCGCAAAAGCATAATATTTGAAATGACAAAGCATATGAACAGATTAAACAAGTGATTTATTTCTTTGACATCCAGATCAGGTGTGTCGCGTGTCGGCTGTTGCAGATTTCCAAGCGGGTAAATTATGGTACACTCATGGCCGAACTGCAATTTGCGCTTAAAATCCCATCTTGACGATAGGAAATCTTTCGTTTTTGCTCACACATTGGAGAAAGTGTGGGTGAAGTAAAAAAGTTTGAGCGATTAAAGGTAAAGTACAGACAGGGTCTCAAAGCGTGCAGTGAAAATCGCGAAGTACAAAGATTTAAGTCAACGATACGTGAAGTACTTCGAAGGTATACAGCATCGAGGAAGGTTACAACGACTGCAAAAGTCCAACTTACAACATAAACTATTCACAGCGTTTCGTTCGTAACTGCTATAAGCAGAGGGAATAAGATGAAACTGTAGAAGGGAAGTACTGCAGTTGAAAAATAGATGCATGCGTTGTTTTGGTCTTCAAATTTCAGGAATTGAATGATCTTGCTGTTTCAGTAAGCCGGAGCCCATGCTGAAAGATTACAACAGAAAAGTGGTAAAGTGACTTTACTCTCTCCTCAAATACATCACTTCTAGCTCCAAGTGTTGAGTTACAATACAACACCAAACCTTTGCTACATTGACAACGCTCAGCTCCACCACTCACCAAAATCTACACGCTTGACTAGCTATCGCTGTTGTACGATAAATTATAAGACAACAAAAATAACGAGCTTACACAACAATCGAAGCGTGTCGGACCGTTGGACAAAACCGGATATATTCTGCCAACTTAAGTTCGTCAAATGCTCGAGGTTCACTCGGACAAAAAGGACTTACTTCTTGACAATGTGCTGGAACACAAACGTGGGCATAATTGTAACCGTCACAGTGGTTCCGCCGTTGATCATGACTTCAAGAATGTCCTTGTCCTGCCAGAAGTTCAAGCAAGAGACTTTACGATTCGGAGGGTTGCAGAATATACAAATTGGCGTACAACCACGAGACACAGGAAATAGGCTACATGCTGGATTCACAAAAAAACGCTCTTTACTGAAAAATTTCACTAGCAACCTAGAACAGCTTAAGAAACAAAAAGCAAGAGGTCAATCAGGTATGAACGATGTGGAACCTTACTAATACAGCACACACCAGGTCTTCAAAGACTTACTTTCATGCCAATGACGCACTGGCCATTCACTTCACATAAGTTGTGGTCAATCAAAAGACCATTTCTGGCCGCAGACGAATCTTTTACGATGGAAGCAATTTTACCATCCTTAAAAATGAACCCCACGTGGCCGGCGCTGTCCTTCTGGAGAGTAACAGTTCTTTCAAATGGTCTGCAAAGAAGGTAAATTTTATTTGCATCAAACTTACCTCACGTGGGACATAACAACACAAGCGTTTTACAATGAAAGTTCTTGGCCCCACTGTAGGAAACAAAAAAATACAAATTCCACTGCGAGAAAAACATACTTCGCAAAAACTACAGGTTTCCAAATTAGTTTCACTCCATGTACAAACCTGTCTCTAATCGCAAAATCAACCCTTTGAGGATTACTCTTCTTCAGAATTTTCGCCACTTTATCGGTGCTGTATCCAGCCACAGTTTCTTCGTCTATCTGCAATATTTGATCACCGAAACGGATGCCTCCCATCGCAGCAGGAGAGTTCTTACTCACGAATGCCACAAAAATACCCTGTAAAAATTTCGGTTGTTGGTCAAGTGTGTCAAAACAAATACTTGCTTTAACCTGGAACACGATGATTACCTTGCTGACAGCCTTGATCCTCAAGCCAAGTTTACCCTTTCCATCTTTGCATAATATGACTCTGCGCACACCTTGTTTGACTTCAGCTCTGCGCATTCCGACCACTCCTTCGACACTCACAGGAGCCAGCATCCCTAATTGCATGACAGACGAACATTTCATATTAATTAAATTTCAACTGGCATAGAAATTGGGCTATTAAGCAGTGTGTTATCAGCAATCGATCCAACATTTGACAGCAAGTTGACAATTGCAATGAAACAATTCTCAATAATTATCCAGCTGCTTAAACTGCAAACATTGAAAGTGGCTGTTTATATTTAATTTAAGTTCTAGCTTCGTTTTGAATTTCGATGATACATACCAGGTATCTGAGAGGTAGTTGGCTGGATCACTGCAGGAGCTTGAGCCTGTTGGACAGGCACCACTGACAAATTCTGTCGGAGCTCATCTGATCTGAGATCCAGTCCCATGTATTCATCCAAAGACGGATACAGACTTGCAACCACAGGTCCAGCTGAAACAATAGCAGCAGTAAACACTAGCCAGAAGTCAAGCACACAACACACCGTGATTAAGCAAAAAAAAAGAAAAAAAACAGTTACAAGAAACCCAAGCCAACTTTGCATGAACTTTCGTGAAGCTTCATCCTTGCTTTGCCTTTTAATAACCTTTTTTTTTCTTGAACTTTCCATTGGTTGACCGTTCCAACGTTTCGACGAGGTCCAAATTACATCTTCAACCAATGACAGCTTCGCCTTTTCTTATCTCCTAAACCCTTTCTTATTGGCCACTGTTTTAACCAATGAGATCTCTTCTTTTCTGTATATAAACCAGCTCGGTAGTATCTCCACTTCATTCTGACGATATCC
>Ga0210059_1003635_pt1 | contig 24745 bp, 17 predicted proteins | sample Ectturendosymbi2_FD_188042 | JGI IMG/M metagenome (GOLD analysis project Ga0210059, IMG submission 188042) | Ecteinascidia turbinata endosymbiont from Florida, USA - Sample 2 (SPAdes) (version 2) | ecosystem: Host-associated > Tunicates > Ascidians > Unclassified | place: Key West, Florida...
AATTTTAATAAATTAAAAGAGCCAAAACAGAACTAAACATCATAATTGTGATTATAAAATTTTGTTTGGTGTTCCCCAAAATTTTTTTATTGCATAAAGTGGTCCGTGATGCAAAAAAGGTTGAAAAACACTGCTCTAGAGTATGTTAGAGGACTCATCTACTTTAAAACTTAACGGCATTCTAACATTTTCAGAAAACATGTCACGTTTCAGATTTACTCCTAATCTTGAAATATTTGAGTTTTCTGGGCCAGGAGCAGACCGATCCACAGCGATACACATATTGTTTACCAGACATTAGCATCCATGTGTCATTGAAAATATAGGTGCAATTTTTCTTGGACAGCGGAAAAACAGTTGATGCTTCTAAAGTCACGTTGTTCTTTTTACTACATTTATGCCAAAGAAACCTGATAAATGCGGCAAAAGCTTCGCTTGAAAACATTAACGCCAATCCCTCTTCTGTCAACTGAGATCCCCTCAAACATAGAAAATGTGATGGAGCAATATGCAAGGTGTATGTGCATCACTTGCAAGAAAAAGTTGTGGGACATGTTCTGCTGGCATTTCAAAAATAACACACCATGTTTGAAGCACTTAGGTTTGGTTTGGAAATCAAGGAAAAACGTTTGCAGTTTTTCCCAAACTTCAGGAATGTGCTTCATGTCAATGATATCTCTGTGATTAACATTTCTATGCCAAGACTATTTTCACTATTGACAGCTGTTTACATTACAATTGTGTGAAAAGCTACCTCTGTCTCACAGCATCTCGCTGGCTATATTCAACTAGTTGATAAGTTGTCAGAGATAGCCATATATGTTCGATAATTTCAAATATTGCAATGCATTTTGTGTCAACTCCAATAACATAAAACATAGCTAATGTCTAAGTAAATTCGGCATTGTTTGCCTTTTACGCGGTTGCAAATGCTTTGTCGTTTTCGACAACTCGGTAAACGGCGGGGAAGAAAGATGTTGGTAAAGCTAGTGTTAAAATGTATATGCAAAACTATATCAAAAACAATTTTCGAAAAATTATGTGTTAGAAGCCCCCACAATACGAAGAAGCATCTAGTTGTAGCATTTTTATAAAATGCAATTTTGTAATTTCACTCTTTGGATGCCTCCTGCAATGGATGTCCAGGCCGTCGCCCGTTCGACTCCCCTCTCTATGTCCCTGCTCAGATCTTATTAAAATCTTATCTACTCCAGGTAGCGTTCTGTAAAATGATATTTTCTCGTTTGTCTTTGAGAGAACTGAGATGTGCGTTGACACGTGACCTATGTCCAACGATGCGAGACAAAGAAGATATTTTAATCTACGCAAGATATCGCACCAGAGGTTCTTGCAAACTACAGTAGATATCTAGAACAGTTATTGGTCAAAGCAAGAGAAAGGTTATGAAAACCGAAAAGTTAATTGTAAAGTTCTCTGCATGGTGTACCGAACAGACGTTCAGTCGGCGATAAGTTAATTGCAGCAAAAAGCTGAGACTGTCACTCCTGAAAACAAGTTATAGTCTTTGTCATAGTCTATACATTTTGCGATTCCTACTGTTATGTTCTATTCAAATAGTAAAGTCAAGGTGGCCGCCATTTGTTTTTCTTGAGCTTATGTTAGAATAGGATCAGCAGTTTGTGGAAAATTATGACATGAACATGGGTGTAACCGAGAAGATATAATTACTTCTTCCGGACTAGGCATACTGTTATATTAGGCAAAAGGCACAATGAATGCACCTTTGCTGTTTGCTTGCACAAACTTGACAATTAGTACAAGAAGGTTTTTATTACTGTTTAAACACGAGTAGCTTTTTACGTACTTTACTCAGATTTTAAACTGAGCTCAGTTTTCAAAAATTTGTAGATAATGCAGCAATTAACTGATGATTTTGAAACAAAATTGCACGACGGTTTTGAATGATTTGATCACATTTGATGATTCCGTGATAAACAAGAACATTTACGATGATTTATCAGCAGTTGGGAACACAACCATAGGCACGACCTGGCCATCACAGGAATTCACTGGAACACAGAGTTATTCAACTTTGACTGGATATAATGTGACGATTATTGACGTAATAAAGCAGGGAAACGGAACATTTTTCCTGAAAACAATGAAAATGGTGTTGGTGAAAGTGAAACTGGGAGTAGGGCTGCGGAGGAAGCGACTGTAATTGCATTGATTGTCAGCAGTGTCTACCTTTCTTTCATCACAACCGTCTATTACGTGCGGTACTCCCAAACCAAGCTGAAATGGACAAACGTACTCTGCTGCCTTTCCGCATTTGCAATACTGCTGGAAAGTTCCTGGTTCCAGTTAGAGGTTTACTTCTTAAGTTCTTCCGATCTTTTCTGCTCCGTTTATCTTGCCGTCAATGTTACCCTGGCAACCGGTAATCGAACCATCGTTTACATTGTTTTCTGGATCAGGCAACGTTCGTTTTATAGAGCGACGTCTATTGTTCAAGTCAGCAAGCGGAAGGTCGGGTTGCTAAGCAACTGTCTTCTGATTGCCATAATATTTTTTGGCATCATTCAAATCGTCACCTTGTCCATGCTTCCTTCCCGAGCAAGTCCAAGTGGCTGCAAAAGCGGAAAATCCTCCGCATTCCTCGACGTCTTCATTCCTGTTGTGTTCAGTGTCATCACTTTGTTTCAGGTAATTGACAAATTCACTTCAATTATATTCTAATGCAGGTGTTTTAGGGACCCGATTCGGGTCCCCAGAATTTTAAATCGGGTCCCTAGAATCAGAGAAATTTATCATCGGGCCCCAAGAATCACAGAAAATCGGGTCCCTGCAGATCCATACCGGGTGCACAACCTTCTTTAACAAAAACCTGTTCTGATGCAACGATTTTAACAACATTGGATTCTGCTACTAGAGCAGAGGTGGGGAACGTGCGGCCCGCGGGCCAAATGTGGTCCGCGTGAACATTTGATGCGGCCTGCATGAGGTTTTCCGTTACCCAACTTAGAGTACAACGTCTTGTCAAAACGAAGATCCATGATAAGGAAGTGCTTCGTGAGTCAAGAGAAGTGACTGTTGTGAGCTTAACTAAAACTTAATAAATCACTAAACAAGATGCGATGATTTGCAGTATACGTCATTCGCAAGTAAATGCATTTGTGTAATTACCTTTCTACCTGGCAGATTCAAAGGAAATAATGGGAGAGTGAATATGCCTAAATTTTAGTTTGCTACTTCATACTCATTTGTTATGGTTTGATCGACAGCTGTTATTGTTGGTTTGTGCACTCATTCGTATCTAATTTAGTTACCATTTTTGTCGCTTTCGTGGATAAACTGTCGTGAGTATAAATTTCAATTTCGTGTAAATAACTGTGGTGGTTGAAACATCCGGAGATTCTCCCACTTGATGGGGTTCGTTTGAAGGTTGTGTGCGTTGCTTGTAAAAGCATAATATCAACTCTGTGCTCCTGTTTAAAATGGTCCAGACATTTGAATTTTTGCATTGATGAGCCTTCAACATTTAGACACAGGTTTGTCTTGCTTGCAAGAAAGAGCTTGGATTGGGGAGTGTTTGGAGCCTGATGGCTTGCGTTTCGAATCTGGCCAGTTTCGAGAAACAGAAACGCGGTCAATTGGTGACCAGGGTCGCAACGGATCCAGTATTGGGAATCATTGTTTATTAATGTTTATACCATGACGCGCTATTTTGCGAGTCAGCCTTGTACAAGCGTCTGGTCAACTTCCTGGCCAGTGTGGTATTTATCTGAATTATTGATGCACGATTCTTTCGCACAATGGCAATGTGCTGAGTCGTGTTGTGGAGTTATTGAGTCTGTAAAGCAGACCATATAGTTTGCAATGGTGGTTAAGGCCTGAACATGGCCTTGGGTACAAAAGCTTTCTCGCTTACGGGATGCGTCATGCTTCCAGTATAACCAACTGCTAGTATACGCCCTCAGGTTTAGTGGCATCCCGATCTCATGCGCTTATGCATTTGCACGCTAATATTTACTACAGCAGGGCTGTTGGCTTTTTTAATGTTGAGATTTATGTTTCTAGTGAAATATTCTTGGAAAGTTATTTAATTGCAGATTATTAGAAGTTATTTGGTTGAGTAGCTGTCCTTGGAAAACAAAACGCTCAGTTTGCCCGTATAAGGTTCAATTTTTGTTTTTTCTTTCTTCATTCAATTGTGATTGTGGTTCCGTGACGAAAGACACAAGTCAGAAAGAAGCAGTTAGGAATGAACTTCGCGCGTTGTGTTTTGAAAATGTTAACAAACATGTTGCTTTCAAATTTATTGTGTAAACGTGAGTTTCAACACAAAACATGGCTTCGTTTTTCGAGACTTCTTTGCAATAAGTTCGTTTTTTTCCCAGCGCGGAGTAAAAACGCTTGAGTTATGAATGCGGGCATTTCGTACAAAGCCTCGGCGTTGTAGAGGCTGTGGTTAAATTGAGACTTACACAGACCAGGCCCGACACAGACGAATTTCTCACGTTAACACGTTGTGCTGTTTTCCCTGCAGATAATTTTACTCATCCCAGTTCTGTATCCTGTTGTGAAACACATCCAAGCTTCAAAGCGAGGTCTGGTTACCGGTCGCCTGGAGTCGATCGTCGTGAGACTGTGCATGTGTGCGAGCACCTGCCTCATCATCGACATCCTCTTCCTCTGCGCCTCCATCAACGAGCCGGAAGATTCGTCTTTCAGCTTTATCGCCATTTGCTACGCTGCCAACACCCTCATCAACATCACCGCCATGCTGACCTCGTTTGGCGACTACAAATTCAGATTGTTGCCTTTCGCTTGTGTCTGGAAAGTTGTTGAATCGCGATGTCACGATACTGGGCCAGTAACCAGCAGCTGAAAGCATGAGTGAAAAGGTAACGCATACCCCAGCCGTCCTACCAAGGGCGTACGCAAGCGGGTGATTGGGATTAAAACCTCCCCTTGACCTTGATATTTTACAAAAACCTTATTGCTTGCGCAAAGGAGATTGTTTTCGCGTACTTTTTGCTTGTTAAATTTCCCGCTTAATGCAAATACCACGGGACGAATTTGCATGCAAATTCAAGGAACATTGTAAATGTGCTACAAGCAAGGATTTGGTAAGAATCTTGGTTGTCGTCTGCATCGAAAAACCATCTCACTGCTTTCTGCAGACCTTTCGTCCACTACGCATGTTTTGGATTGCATTCCGCGATAGTTCACTTCATCGGAAACAATTGTTTTTATTTTGTCTGCTACGGCTGAACAGCGCAAGTGCTGACCGCATTGGCTTCATTACCAGTTTCTGTAGCATAATAGAATGGTTGTACGAGCTCAAAAACAGCAACTGTTAACACAGAAGCATTCAGGCATTTGATAATGTCTCAGAAAGGAAAAAGGAAAGTAAAGGTTTGCTGGACTTCTATGCTTATGAAAAAATCGAAAGTTGTCTTGAGTACTTCATGTGCATTCTCAATTCTTGTGTAGTTTAGCAAGATTCCATCTTGCAAACCGGGATGTGCGTCAGTCAGTCCAGCCTCACACTTTCTGTGCCTGACCGCTTGTATTCGACAAGACATTAGCGCAGCCTGATTTTGTAGTTGTTTCTGACGTAGTGATGAGTGTGCTTTACATCCCTGTTTTAACGCGCAGCCTGATATATTTTCAGTTATGAACTATTGTGTCGTAGCGTTGAGTTTATTTTCCTCCGACATCCTAACTTGGAGCGCTGATAGTTTATATTCAGTGCAATGGCATAAATTAAGGGGAGTGCGTGTAGAAGAATATGCGTATTATGTCAAGAAACTTCGCCAGAACGTTAGTTTGGAAACATGAATATGATGTCAAATTGTGACGCCACAAACAGCGCACACCAAATACAAATGACCACCACATGTCACTGAATGAAACCCCTCAAGAAAATTTTCTGCGCACGCCACTGCGTCCTACTGATCAATTGTTTCATATTTTCCATACGATTTTTCTTTTTTTAACCTATCTTTTCCTTTCTATTTCATTTAAATTGGGAAACAAGTTTTGGACTTGTCAGTTGCTCTTTTTGCAGCAAATGTACCTGAACGTGCTGTTGAATGTGGTGTGATTTATCATTTCTGAAAAAGTTTGGCTGGCGCAAAAGTTATGCAGAAGATTACTTACACGTACCTTTGTCGGAAGAAAAAATCAAGTTTTCAGTGTGGCTTCAGAAAAAAAACTCGCTTCAGCTTCTGCATTCTAGAATTTAAAAAAGTTTGAAAGAAATCTTAATAAGTTTGTCTTTTTATTGACTAATTAATGTCAATGTCTAATAAAGTATTCCTCCCGTTGGTAATGTGTCTATCCATAAGAAAATGATGACCTGCCATACGAAAATCTGATTCAAGTAATCGCTACCTGGAATGCAGATCGGGTTGAAGTCAGAAGTTACAGCTGAAACAAATGTAAGAAATGATGTAGTATTCAGGGTATCAGGACAACTGCCACCTAGGACAATCGCCTCGCAGGACAACTGTCACCTGGACAACTGCCGCCTAGGATAACTGCCAACTGGAAACTGGATAACTGCCACCTACGACAATTGCCACCCAGGACAACTACCACCTAGGATAATGCGTTTTACACGTCACATACGTCTACAAGCTTTGAAATTCAATTCGAAATATGGCGTTGCGGCACGTGTAAGAGTTCACGAGGTACAGCGATTTGAGAACCTCTGGAATACGATATTATTGTTTGAACAAAGTGCATCAAACGTGAGTTACAACGTTGCTGTTGCTGCCAAATTCACAAATCAAACGCAAATGTGAAAGAATGTACAAAACGTTAAATGAACGGAAGTAAACGGGTTAGATGAATGTCTGGAATGAATACGATGTGATAAAGTGCATGAGAGAGATTGCTGTGAAAAAGTTGAAAATGCTCATAAAACTTTACGTTTTGCACTGACTTAAGAACATTTATGAATATTTAATGACATCGATACGACATTCCCCAACCAAAAGCATTAAAGTGGAAGTGAAGGTTATTTAAAGTAGTCAGAGAACGAAGAAACGTTTGTTATACACAAGAATCTGTGAAGTTTGAACGTCGTTAACGGCAATAAATTCAAAGGAGTTAAGATGTTTTTGGTGACAAAAACCTGCTCGCGATTGTCCTAGGTGCCAGTCGTCCAGGTGGCCATAGTCCCAGAACCACAATTCAGACTAACTTGGAAACAGCGTATTTTGTTGACATTCGTTACCAGACCATATTCTAATCAAAACAATCTTGCTTTTGTTCAGATGTCAGTGGATTCCTAATCGATTCAAGTCAATGACTAAAGCAGCTCCATTTTTGCTTTTTCCTAAAACCTTCGGTAGAAGACTACAGATGATAAATCGATCCAAAGTAGCGTGGCCCAATCCCAGGTCTGCGAGGAGCCGCATGTGACACGCGGAGCGCTTTCTTGTACGAACGAAATGCTTACAATGTGAACGTTTTCTTCAATGATTCGATTTGAATCTCGCATGCAATGTGGATATTCACTTCGCACGATCAGTTACCCGATACTGTCCGGCTCGTCCACTGCCCCCTCAGCTAAGTTTCTTGAATTTTTTTTCTCTTTTGGTATTGGTCGGTGCTGATCTGTGACGTGACACTTCGACACGGTCGACCTTCTTCTGTTCCGAAAGAGTACAATGTACAACACTGATGTGATTATGAAAAAAACATGAAAATGGGTATGGAGAGCCCACTGCAGGATCTCGGAAAGAACTTTTGCAAAATTCCACAGGAAAATACTGCCAAAATACAAAAATGGTGCTCCACGCTGCCAAACGCAATCTTGCGAAATTTATAAAGACATCGTATTTTGCTGATGTTATCGCGAGAAGAGTGGTGGAATTAAACGGTCATGTTTCGTCGGAATTGCAGCACGTCATTGACAAGAGCAGGTATTTTTCTCTCACTTTGAATTAAAGTACCAACTTTCGTGACATTTCAAGTCAACTTTTGATTTGTATTGGATCTGTTCAGGAAGGCTTTACGCTTCATTCGCTTTACGGCACTAGAAACGGTTCCGGTGTTTATAACTGCCTCTTATCAGCGCAGTTGATCTACACACTGGTTTCGGAGAATGAGCTTGTTCTGCAGCTGATGGCGCCATTGCAATGGTTGGCGCAAGGATGGACTAATTGGAGCACTGAAGCTGAACAGTGTTGACTGTTCAACATTTCATTGCAACATTCACCAAGTGGCTTTGTGTGCCAGAATTTTACAGCTAAGTGACAACATAGATTCTGTTGCTACCATGGTCAATATTGCAGGAGGGGGAAATAGAGCTATGAGCATGGTGGTCGGAAGGGGGGTCAGGGGGAGCCATAGCCCCCTGGATTTTGAATTTTGACATTTTCCTATTACATATTTAGCAAAAAAGATTGTTTTCTTAGTTTCGGGAGTGAAAATGAGATTTCACCAATTTTGGTCCGCCCAGGAAAAAATCCTTCCGACGCCTATGGCTCTGAGAAACAAAGTTTTACGAGTTCTTGGCATATATGGGTTGATAAGCCGACGTGTCATTATTTTTGAGAATTAGGTGGCTGAGTGCTGGGAAGAAAATTTTACATCGGAACATTTTTTCTCAATGCAAGAAGAAATCTTGAGTTTTCGCAAAGACAAAATAGAACAAGGGAAATATAAATATGGTGATTCAGTTGAGTGACGACCAATTCTTAACTTCATTGGCATTCTTGACATATATTGGTCACCGCATGAATATTTTGAATATGAAACGTCAATGCAAAAATCAACGTATGTCGCAATTCGTGGGGGGCAATGGTGCTTTCCACTTCAAGCTAAGAATGTTTGAAGTTGATTTGAAAAAAGATGATCTTTCTCGTTTGCCTTCGTGCCGTGAATTTGTTGATGAACGGAAAGTTTTCTATTTTAAAAATTCCCAGAGAAAGTGGGTCAGACTGTATTGCTGAATTTAATACATGATTCCTTGACTTTTATTGTTTGAATGAAAAATTGGTTAAGCAATCCAACAGGAGTAGAAATCGTTGGTCAAACCTCTATTCGTCAGGACGAATTACGTAAATTACAGGCGGATCCCTTTTCTAGAAAAAGAATGAAAGTTTTCATGATTTTTAGAAACATCTGATGTCAGACCAATTTCCAAACCTGAGAATTTCGCGTTGAATTCACGGTATGTTTTGAAGCACATACATGTGTGAGAGGCTGAGAGCGCCTTTTCGATCACGAAACTCAAACACACGCAACAGGATGGGCGATGAGACATGGAACGATTATTTGTCAACAACAGCGATCAGCGTCGACTTTGATCAAGGCCGAGAAAATGTTCAGAAAAGCCACCACATTTGCATCATCAGTTTCCTTTCGTTTGTGTGTTTCAATGTTTTCAAAATTTCCAGGTATAACCGAAAATAGCTGAATTCTATGATCGCATAAATCTTTTCTTTGAGAGATAATAGTTCTGTGTCAGGTAACTCATGCTTGTTTGCCGTGAGTTTGTACTGCTGTAAAAGGCTGTTGCGGTCCCTCCTGATCACAGACGTGGACCACCCTCTCTTGCTTAAAGTATGAAAAGCTGTTGCAATGTTTGCTTCTGCGATGCACTCCGCCCTTGCACCAAGTTTTTCACATTCTGATAAAATAAGAGTTCAATTTGAAGTGCTAGCCGAGCTTTGAAATGTTAGTTGTAATGTCTTTGGTCTTTCAGCAGAACGGCGAAGTGAAAATCGATCATGAAAAGGGTGTACGTTGGGGGGGGTTATGTTACTTACACGACGCATGTGCAGTTTCAAAGCAAAGTTGAATTTCGAGTTCTCGAAAATAAGTTGATTTAGAGGTGATTTCTTTGCGAGGTTTAAACTTTTGACAGTTTTCTACAAAAGGAAAACCAAAAATATGCAACGCTTCTTTAAATCTGTGCAGTTTTCCAGGTGACCGCGTTGCTTTCAAAGTTTAAGTTACTGAAGAGCAGCACTTAACAAACGCATACGCTTCATAATAGACGTAATTTTTATGACGACATCATCCTACGTACCTGCTGCTAACTACCGGTGCATTCTCTGCTTCATATGTCGAAATACTTCTCAAGATCCCCCAGTATCTGTCTGAAAGCATTAAGACCCATACGAGATGGCGTACACACCTCAGCTCTGCAATCACAAGCTCAAATGCATTCCACGGCCCTTATGATATTTAGCCTGGGCCCGGAAAAATTCCGAACTTTCGCTTCTTGGAGCTAACACCAGAGAGAGGCACGCAATTGTAACTCACCTGGTTTTTAATTGAGAGCTCCTCAATAAGTTTACCAGACATTCCAAGGATTTGCTGTCTGAAGTAAAGCTGGGAAAATTTTTAATTTTATTTGCGTATCGCCTTGCTAAGAAGAGTTATAAAAAATAAATTTCAGGCAGTCTTCGCTTCCAGGCCTAAATACAGTTGATGGGCAAATAACATTTGTGATGTCACAGACAGTTAGAACTGTTGTACACCACCGCAAAAAAACAACATCGTTAAACTCGGGACAACGCCGCTCTGAACACAACTCGCGCACCCTTCATGCATCATAGATGTGACTCATGTGAGCAAGGTATTGGTGTAAAAGCATTTTTATTGAGCGACGCAGGCGAGGAGCGCCACGCGTTCGATCGGGGGAAGCGTCAGCCGATGTTTTTGTGAACATAACTGTTGTTGCGCATCGACCTTTGCTGGATTTATAAAATGTCAGCGCATGGCTTGGAGCATTGGCATTAAAATTGCCTCGGCAGAACTGAAGAAAATGTTGTTCGCGTTGTGAGATTTTCTATAAACGGATAGCATTCTATGTTCTGCACAGTTTTTCAAAGTAGGTAACAAGTTTGTTTCTACATTTTAAAATTTCCCTTGACAGAATTTGGACACCTAAGGTCAGTGACGTTGGGCATGAGGTTCCGAACGCTCACAGATTTTACAACGACTGTAGTCGTTGACTTTGCCCTGCGCTGCTGCGAAACGCTTAAAAACAATATATACTGCTTTCGGAAACAAAACTGAAAGCACTTTCCGGGAATCGCGCTCTTGAAGCTTCCACGATATCTTCCCCCAGGTCCCGTCTCTACTCAGAATTAGATCACATTGAAACTATAGAAACCATTCAAGGACCAAAGTCGATGACAGCAAAGCCAAATGAAAACGTGTTTTCATCGTAAGATGTGAAAGAGCGTTTCGCCAATCTCCAGTTACAGTAAAAAAACGAAATACTTAATAAATATTCAATTGCTTTCTCGCAACTTCGAAACATATGTTAGTTTCGTCACTAAGAACAAGATCAAAAAAATGTTTGGCCGAATCAAAGTTTGTGTGGAGGTGTTGAACCCGCAGCAGTGAAGGTTGCAGTGTAGGTTGTCTCTCCTCAGCAGTGAAGGTTGTCTCTAAAATCTTTCCAGCTCTTACAAACAAAGAACATTCATAACCAGCCAACGTCTCCAGGAAGATGAGAGACTTTCGAGATAGTGGAGACTTTCAGGAATCAAATCAGGGATTATCAACGCTTTTCAATTTTATTGTTGTTATTAACCCTACATATTGTTGAGCAAAGTAGGGGTATTTGAACTTCTGTTTGCGAAATTTTCTCCCGGAGGCCCCTTTTAAAGATAAGTGTGAATAGCGACGCAGGAGGAGGTGGGCGGCGGGGGGCAGGGCAGTAAAAGAGTTAAGGCAGTGGAAAGTTATAAAAAACAAAAAAATCATTAGCAATATGCTTGTTTCTGGTCAGCAACAATGTCGACCATAAATAGTAAAAGAAATTACAGAAAACCACTCTGAATTTTCTGGCTACGCTAATAGCTGCAATACATTTGTTTCAAAACCATGAAATTACCTATGATACTGTTATGAAAATGCACCTCCGCCCTCGTTGTCCCCCTCTTGAAAGGGCGAGGGGGCAATGCCCCCGGCTTGCCCCGCTCTCCGGCGTCACTGTGTGTCAACCAGCGTTTACAAAATCCCACGACTTCTGTATGAAGCGCAGCTACCAACCATGTTTCGTAGATCTATTTTCCTCAAATCCGGACTTGCAACCAGGACTAAAATTGAGTGAGAAAAAGCAGTGGAATGTTTAACGCGAAAGTCAGGATTTCGTTCGTGTTGATTTGGGATGGTGCTTTATGGAGAACGGAAAGTGTTCATCAGGAAAAAATGCAATATAATTTTTTGTAAATTCCAGGATATTTTATGTTTCAATAAAGAATAAAAACGCATGCTTCTGCACCAAACTTACTGTATTGGTCTTTCTTCAACGCTAAAACGTCGGAGGTATTGAAATTGATATTACGAAGTTTGGAAAACTTGCCAATTTCTTCCATGATCAATTTTGCTTGCTGAGATTTAATGAGAATTGTTACGTTTATGGAAATATTTGTTTTTGCTGATTTTTTTGTAAAAATATTTTTAAATAAACGTTTTGCGAAACAACACACCTGTAACTACGGAAGTGTCAATTTTGACACTTTTTGGTGGGTGGTTCTGAAATGTCCTCAAACAGTTTTTGTTGGTAAATATTCAGCTGATCAAGTATACGAGATGCTGGTGTGGGACTCGGACCTTGCGAAAGATGAAACACCTGAAGTAAATGTGGAAACCCAAGCCAACAAGCCATTGAAGAAGATGCGATAGTTAAAGTGAAAAGAGTGGAGATCGAAAAGGGTTTGCGTTCATAAAGTCAACCCAGGTTTTACTCTACCTTTGAAAAAATAAGAAAATATTTATTGCCTTGTAATATGCCTCAGGAATTTATGGCAAAATTCATCCAGGTGGATTTTTACATAACAAATGTAGGGACCACTACCTTTTCTTGCAACTAGATCTAGACCTAATTTTCTAAAAATCCATAAGTTTATCAGATTTGACAAAAAAGACCGAAGAAGACAAAGGCGAGGCTCCAACAACTTTATCCACATCCGTGATCAACTGGATGTGTTTGTGGCCATTTTCATGATCAAACATACATCAGAGTGGAGTCTGATTATCGATGAACTGTTATTACTAATGAAGAAGAGATGATCTTTAACAATATATACACCAAAAAAAACAAATAAGTTTGGCATAATATTTTCGATTTTGGTTGAAGTTGATTATGTTACCTTCTCTTGGTGCATTAGAGAAGAAGCAAAGAAATATAAAATCTCTTGCTGCAGATGTTGTTTTCAGAATAACACAGAGTTTGCATAACAAACGTGATCACAACGTCGCAACAGTGCACATGTAATTTATAACATCAGTCGTGGCCACCGTCAGTTGATGAAAACTCTTTGTCTAAAGTATGAGGATACTTATAAGACAACCAAACAGACGTATTTAGACTGTTTATCGATGTATTGTTAATCTATTGGGATTCAAGAGAGCTAAATAGCAAACTAGCGGAGTATTAGCTGCGAACTTTGCATACCACATACAATTTGTCATTTTATATCTTAGATCAACTTTATATCACAGCGGAAATGCTTACTATAACAGAAATAATTGTGTTTTTCGTGATGTGTATTGAAAACGCGGCGCTAATAACACAGTTACCGTTTCAAAGCAAACTAGGAAAGTGCCGGGTTTTCCCAGTAATTGTAGCTTATCAGTTTGGGAAGGATATTAGTTACGTTGAACCGTTCTTAAACTTTCATTTGCACGACCTGAGTGAGGCGACGCTTATCTCTGCAAAATCTCTGCAATACATGACCATTTGCCCGCGAAATCTGCCTTTAAGTTTTCTAGAATCTTGGGTCAGTTTTCAGTTTTCCATACTGCATTTCTATTTTCATAACCGCCTTTTCTTTCAATGCTGCCATCAGGCACTGAAAAGAAACTTTTAACAAAAACAGACCAATTTGCACAGCCCAGGCGCAAATCGAGAAATAATAGCACAATATTATCACAAAAGAATAGTATTGTTGATACCAAGGCTGGGTAAAAGTCTGGCTCGTAAATCCTGCAGTTCAGTGAAGTGTAAAGCGGTTAGTTAAGAATCTGGGTTCTTAAAACTGGATGGCGTAAAATGTTCGCAAGGGGGGGGTGCGAATATGGCAGGGGGGGTGCGAATATGGCAGTAAGGTATGGTTGAAAAAAATTAAATGCGCTGTTTTGATCATTCACAAACTTATTATCATTTCACTATCAACGCCACGATCAGAACAAAGCGGAGAAGGCAAAACCTCGGAACAAACTGGAATGTGAAGACGATTCGCCATGTGGTGTGTTGTCTTCAACAAAGTATTGGATTAAACTACTAGTGTAGCTTCCAAAAAATAGCTGCATCCTTCCCATTAAAGCAGGATATTGGCAAATGAACTGCTGTTCTGCTTCTTGTGTTTGATTTTGAGGTTGGGTGAGGTGCGAGTATCAATAACTAACACCAAAGGGGTGCAACGGAAAAAGTACCCGTCTCTGGTATCTTTTGGCAACAAGCGTAATTCAGTTTTCAACTAAATTTTGAAAAGACTTGAAACACTCTTATTAAGATGATTCCCTTACTAATTGTTTTTTCTATGCGTTCTGCCGAGCAGTCCAGTCGAAATATACATACGTTTTGTATTTTTTGAGTTAGAAGTGTTACTACCAAGATGGCGGTGCATGGCTGACGTTTGAAAACAAAAGATGCGCATGAGGTTGCCAAGGTCATTTTTGCAAAAACAGGTTTGACATTTTGATGGACGTGCAAGCTTCGTAATTGCGTCACGTGAGGGACTTCCTAAATAAGACAAGCTGAGTCGGCTCGCGCTGCTCATAGTTAACCTTCGGCTGTTCATAATTAACTTGTAAAAGGAATTTTGCCATTTTAGCTAAAGTACCCCTGTAGTAATATTTATAAATATATTTATAAATATTACTAAGCGATATTAAAAAAGACAAATTCTCATGTTTAAAGTTAATTTATTTCTGTTGCATGTAGAACCACAAGCTTCGAGCTGAATACAATTTTGGTCTTCTACCGACCGCCAAAATAAGCCACTGGCAAACTTTCAGCATTTTTCCTGCTTTTTTGCAGTCTTAATTATGCGTAACGCCCACGTCCTTTGGAGAGGAGAAATGTTTATTTTTCAAAAACAAAATATTTCGAAATACAACAAGTTTGTTTTTCAGGGTCAGGTGAGCTTGAAAATAATTGCTGAGTTGTTGAAAAATGAGCCTTTGCTCCTAAAACGTTTGGTATAATTTTTAATCATTTTGGCAAATAATACCAATATATTAAGTGTTTTGGTGAGCCGGGCGGAGTTACCTCTGCTAGTGAGCGATATATATATACTTTGGTGAAATCATAGTGTCCGATCCTTGGCTGTGAAAATATTACTTTACGCCAGACAGAGACTCTTCTTCAACTTGCAAAAATGAGCTTTTCCAGCCAATTGCTGTCTACTGTATTAGGTGCAAAACAACTGTTTTCGCAGATTTTTTGAAATTCGTCCTCCGGAAACATTGCATAAAGCTGGCAATAAACGTAAAAACGTGGCATGGAAATAGTGGCTTCATAGTGAACCGGTGTCATGTAATTGCAGATCGGCATGAAAAAATTGCCTAAAATTAACTGTCCGCTTTTGAGTTAACTGTGAAGCTGATTTTCGTTAACAGGAGCAAAGACTAAATAAACATTATCGAAATAACCCCAGGCAATTGTAGTTGATATGGTGTGGGGAGTATTTAAAAGAGATTTCTTGCTTCGCTGTCTGATTGTGATGGAAGTTATTTGCAATTCTTTTTGCGACTGCTCCATGCATTCGTCGATACGTTCTTCTTCTCAAAAAAATGTTTTGTTGTTACAGCAAAAAGATGTTTTTCAGTCTCTCCCTTTATAACTGCATCAGCATCGATTGCTCGTTGGACCTAAATGAAGTAATGTTCAGCATGGACGTACGCCGGACGCCGGAGGGACAAAACGGGCACTTGCCCCTCAAATTTTTAAGCGTTTTATGAACGTCCATTTGCATTAAAACCTGAAAAGGATAAGCAAAGTGTTGATGTTTCCAGCCCCCTGCAAAAAATTCTGCGGACGCTGATAATGATCAGTGATTTCTTGATATGTTAAATTTTCTCGCAGTTGTTTGACAGCTGATGTAGCGCAGTGCACGGCCTCGAATGATTTTCAAGAAGTCTGCAGCTTAACTAATGACTGGTTCTTGCGTAGCTGTAATCGATGACCTCCATTATCACACGCTACACGTGACAGATCAATGATAATTCAAGTTATTCTTATTTTATTATCCGAGTTAATGGATAGTTTTTGTTCTTTTGAAAATATTGCTGAGCGGAAACCTTTCACCGATCATATAACAAGATATAGGAAATAGAAGCCGTTGTTGAAAAACAAACATTGGATTATAATTTAATTATATGAAAAAATTAATGAATTACAGTGGACAGCGGATTTTCTCACATATGAACCCTAGTCGTGCGCGGATGAATACTGTCAAGAGAACGTCTGCTGCGAATGATATTTTTGACAGAAATGACCTCGCCCTTTAAAAAGAACTGTAGACATTGAGCGAAAACCTATGAACAGCAACCAGGCTAGGTGAGAGGAGACCGTGTTCGTGCCTAGAATTAGAGAAGTCGGTGTTGACAGAAACTTACTAAGCAAGAACATTCTACAACGGGAAACGTAGTCAGAGACTCGAGCCACAAGCGAGAGTGGGGGAGACGCCACTGGACCAACCAGGAACCCACTCACTACCTTTAATAAAAGTCTTGTTTAATTTTACAAAGGACGTTTTTCTTAAATAGCTTCACCAAAATTCTTTAAACAACATATAGTCGAAGATTTGTGGAGCATTGTCGCACTTTGCTCGTCCTTGTTACGTGACCACGGCTAGTCTGTCAATCTTTGTGATGTCACTAGGAGTGTGCGACCCAGCACACAAAATAGCCTTTGCACGTTTGATCGAAGGTGACACCAACTTAATTTGCATGGATGTGGTCTTACCTCTCGTTCCCTGGAGAGATCTCAATGCAGAGATTTCTCCGACAACTTATACGAAGGTTTGTGATTACGTAACAGAAAGCCTGTGCAGTGCTCGGATTCTTTTCTAACGACCATTTGAACGGTTTACCATTTCTCTACTGTATTGCTTTGAAGCAATTTCTTGCATTAATTATTCACAGCACGTGTGGGGAGACCCGGGATCCCTGGGGGGAAACGTTGTTATGACGCATGAAACGCACGTTGCTGCGTCTCAGTCAATCTGTTTACGTCCTTGCAATACTTTATGCGGCAACAATCATTGTTCCGCATCGTCGCGTGCGGGAGAACTCGAGACGGTGAAACGCAAAGTTGGATCATGCAGACGAAAGAGATGAGCGCCTCGTGTTTTTAAACTGAGTTGCTGGGGTTTGTAGCAGGATAGCATTGAGAGCTTTGCGAAACGTAAAATATGAAGATTTTTTAATTTTTTACATCTTTGTGGTCACAGAGATGCAGTGGTGAATGATTGAGCCAATCATGGCATATATGCAGAATAGGTTATTACAAGAAAATTTCTAGTTTTTTCTGGTAATGAAAACAGCTCTTTTTGAAACTTCCAATACGCTTTCATTTGAATCATTACTTGCTGTTTTATTTCTAAGCAGAAGCAGCCGACGCACAGTGTAAATAATAATAAGTTTTGCTCAAATGTTTATTTTTCAAAACGAGGTCAATGTTTCAAGTCCAAATGAAGTGGGAACAAACAAAGTTCTCAAAGTATGGGCAGTGAGAAGGTGAAGAGTAGAGATAACAAAAAAGATACAAAGCTAAAAAAATGACAGCCGCGAAAGGCGATAAAACACGATGACAATTGAAACGGGCGCCAATTGACGCGCGGCCGAAAAAATATAATAGATGAAGCACGTCGAACGCAATCAATCACACCAGCACCCTAAACTACAGCGCAATGAAACACATGCAAAGACAACGAATAGTTTATAAAGCTCTTTTCAACCAAACACTGGACATTTTATAGATCATTGGAAATAAGTCTGAGCATTTTTCATTAAGAATGTTGAGTAAAGTGTTTATAAAAAAGTGCTTCAGTGAAACAACTTTTTCGATCATTCCTGCATTATTGTTTCTTAAACGACTTTGCTCCAGTTTCACTCTGTTCCAAACATTACAAGATGAGATAAATTTTCCAGGTCTATCGGTCGACGACAACTCCAGCGCAGCTGCGTGCAACGAGCTCATTGCGTGCCATGTCGCTATGTAAACACAAACGCGAATTATGCTCACGCCGGGTCGTAACTAACTTTCTATACTGAGACACAGTCGCTGTTACAGTTAGTCTCTTTCATAGTTTGCCACTGACGATTCCCAACGCCCCTCTGCACCTTCTTCTGTGTTTACATTTTTTGGCAGTTAATTAAACTCATGCAATGATCACTCATTTTCATTCCATGATGCGCATGAAGTCCTGCAGTTTGACTGACATGCATCAATAACGATTTGATAAGAAGCACAACCGGAACAGTTTGTCAAAATCAGGCGTTCGATGGTTCTCACATTCGTTTCATTTGCACTGGACGCGCAAGCTGTTTAAGTTTATTTATTCTCTAAGGATGTCTCTGAAATTGTTTTAGATCAAAGGCATTATTGAATTCCCGCGCAGCAGCAAAAGTAACACTTTTGTCAAATTTATCATCAAAGTAATTACAACCTAAAGGTAATTCTAAGCACAATTTTTCACAACTATTATGAGAAAATGGATTTTTACAGCAGGCTATATGCAAAGGATGGCGGTGATGACGGGATGGCGGTGATGACGTTTGTGAAGTCATGGCGTTAGGCCAGAACATAAAATGCACTTCCCTCATACAGCAAAGAAACGTTTGATTGTTACGTAACAACTGCTAAACAACCCGGCAAATCACGGCTTGTTGGGACATTTGAAAGGTTTTCTTTAAAATATTTTTTTAAGTACTGACCTACTTAGAGCGTGAATATACACAGTACTTTTCTACTGTTCGGTCGCCCCTTGGAATTGACAAGAGTGTCTACTTGAAGGGAGACTGGACGCAAGGTGGCGTTCAACATAAGCCACGTGTAAACTGAATAAAGATCACGGAAGTTTTGATATTTTGAACAATTTACTTTCAAACACCTTTTACGCATACACTTTGAATAATAGTGGGGGTTGACTATTTGTTTCGAAGTATTCCTTTCGAAGGTAAATGACATATTTCGATTGCTCTGCTCCAGATCTTCAACTTATTTGTAATAAACTGGGTTGTTTATGTACTTAAAGTATGTGTTCTCGAAACATTATTTACTCTTTGCTAAATTTGTATTTTTAGCTTCTTTCATCTCTTTTTAGTTTTGAAACTGACTCGTTCATGAAAGACGTGACTGTGCACATTCTACTGAAATAATTTGAGTACGCTCTACAAAGAGATAAATACGCGTTTCTCGCTATAGCGGAAAAAAACGCAACCGTATGATACCGTATAGGTTGAAGTGAAATTAAACGAACTGGGTTCAGGAGAAAATCTTCTGGAAAGATTTTGTAGATGCTTTGGTAATTTTTGGTTTTCATTTTGTGGAACCTTTATTTGGTTCACTTTTTTCGCACGTAGCGCACTGCGTGATTAGTAGAAGGAGATTGTTGCGAAATCAAAACAATTTTGAGCGTGCTGACGTCATGAGTTCAAGATAAGGTCGGTGCGGTTAAAGATTGCAACGTGTCAAGCTTTGCAAATAACATCAGCACTTTACAGCAGTGGCGGGATGTTCACGCCCGTCCAGTGTGCGTGCAAAGGTTCTCGTGAATCTCTTTGCGGGAAACGCGCACAGAAAATCAACTTCTATTTCTGTGGTTGCGATCAATGAGATAACCATCTGAGGCGGACATCTGAACCGAGCATCACGACTGAAATTGTGGCGCGATTTAAATTACAGTCGTCAGGTTTCTTCTGCAGCACGTCGCTGTTGGTCACAATCGTCAACGGCGATGGACGACGGGCTTGCAACATGAACTCAGGGTCTGGTGCGCAGGACGACCATCTCTCTGTTTGAATACAGCGGCGAAATGCGGTTTAGACCAGATCTCATTGATTGACGAGAGAGTCGCACAAAGTACCGCAGGGATTATTTTCAAAAATTCTGAAAGATTTATGAAAGTCTCGGGCAGGCGAAAATTTTTCCCAGCTTTTGTTTCAATTTTGCTTTTGACTCACATGGTATTCGATACATTTAAAGTAAAATTTATGATGAAAGCAGCTGAAAAACCTTCAGTTTGATTGCTGCATTACTTGTTGTAGTGTCATTTAATTATTTATCAAAGACTTTTGTTTGCTTTTTAGCAGAAAATTTGATTATTTTCGTTTAATTTGTATAAAAAATATATTAATTTTCCTTCAGTTTGGCAACAGAAGCGCTTCCAGGGAAGTGACTATTTTATTTACAGCTTAGACGCGAAAGAACGACTGGTCCTCCTGGAGATGGGGGGACGTAGTTCTGATTGTGACATTCTGTGATGCAACGTCTCAGAAGAGAGACATTTCAAGTTTAAACCAGGCCAAGCATTGATTAGAATCTTGTTTCAGCTTCGACTTGTCTATGAACCTGTTTTTAAATGCTTCCAGAAGTGGTCAGGAATCTTTATCATTATTCAATCAAAATTGCATCCATGTATTTTGACACCAAAAAGTGAGACGCAAATAGAAATACGTCTTTTTGTACACACAGTGGCGCAACAGTGTCATACACCTGCGGTGGCAAAGATTTTAAACAGAATATCTGATGTAACTTCCTTTGTGAGAAAATAAGAAACTTTCGTTGAACTCAAAGGTTTGTTTTTTGATCCTATTGGGCCAAACAGTGGTTGCCCCCTTGATCTTGTGTCGCAAAAAGGGTATTGTAAACATTATGTCATAGAGTAGATTGGAATTAAGCAAACTCTAACAGTTTTCCACTTCAAAGGTAAACTGATCGCGTGTTTTACATGCACGCCGACATGCTTATAAAGCTACGTCTACACGTAAAGCGTTGAGTTTTGACATCATCCAGGTAGGAGAGATATTTAGAGTCACTTTGCACCAATATGTGCCATGTTATTGTAGCGACAAATTAACCAAAGCACTGGAACGTATGCGATAATCAGGGTGTAATGGGACGGTTATGGGTGGGAGCGGCATTCCCACACTGCTTTGGGTGTGGAAACGCATTCCCACAGTTTTTCATAGTAACCTGACTTGACGATGCGAATTTTTTTACTTAGATTGTTTGTATGTAACTCCATACGTCTCGTAAATCACTACATGACATGCTCTCTCTCTTGTGCAGCACTCTAAAAAATGTGAACGTTTTCGTTTGTAGTGTAATGAATGTGAATATTTCATGATACACTGATTTAAATATTGGTTTGAACTTCTGTTGGAATTGTTAGTTTTTTGGGTGCGTTTCCACATTTCTTTCTCTAGCATTGCCCACGTGGCGACTACAAGTAGCAAAGAATAATGATGTCAATTTACGTTGCCACAGGACGATTATGTGTCGACTCGATAAAGCTAAGATGAAAACTGAAGCCGATCTAGGCTTGGTTATGCGAGACAGTTGGAGAAGTAGCCTGCAGTGCAACAGAACGTAAGTGTGGTTATAGGCTTGTTCCGTTTTTTTCCCTCAGATTAGGTTGTCGCAGCGTGGAATCTCAAAATTCAGCACAGGCATGATTTCTTCACAGACAGTTGGCTTGCCGAGATCAAAATAATTTGACTTCGCCAATTAATAATGAAAACCGGCAGCGAGGACGTTTGCCACGCCAGCATGAAAATACTGTTTGGAAATTATCAGACTTTTAGCTCGGGCTGCATCTGCCGCTCACAGTCTCATATTACACAAAAGTTTATGAGAAGACTTCCTTTGTTTTGTCGGAAAGTTTGTCAGTTGACGTGCATAAAAGTGAAAATGTCAGTGACGGTAAGCAGAGAAAAACTTAAATGACAGTGTGAAAGCCTCCAAACTTAACAGTGTTTTATATGCTGATGATATCAATCGACATATTTCAGAATAAAACATAAAAGTTTAGAAAACCTACTTACCGATGAACTCAAAACATTGATAACTGGGTTCGTGCTAACACATTGTGCATCAATTATTCCAAAAGTAATTTCATGGTCAAGAACAACCATAACAATAATAATTTTTCAGTTTACATTAAATAATCAAAATATCAACACAAAGTAACTTGAAATATCTTGGCATTATGCTTGATCTTGATGATAGACTCAGTTGGAAGCCTCAAACTGAAACGTTCGTGACACAACTCTCCATTCATGTGGAATGTTCTTCAACATTAAACACTACACCACATTTCAGTGCTCAAATCATCTGTTTGCATTGCTGCTTTTCGTTCTCATTCAACTTAGTCGATACTCAACTGGGGAAGAGCCAATAAAACTGCATTACTCCTAATTAGATTGCAGAATAAAGCTGAAAGAACCCTTTGATATGACAAAACTAAAACAACTTTATTCTAAGCAAAGTTTCAAATATTCCAGACTCATTTAATTTGTCAGTTGCCAAATTTATGTACTCGTTTATTAAATGGTGAAGAACACTATTATGAATACTCTTCCGATATTGTATCAGTCCAAATATTTAATGTTGCGAACGGAAAGTCCGAGCGGCATATGCAAAAAACTTCGCACTGTGGCAGCAAGTAACAATCGAGTTCACCCGACGAGATCACTCTTATTATTGCTTATTCGCGCCACGTATATATCGTATTGTTCTTCGCGCACATTCCGTTCGTGGTGAACCGCGCATTCAGCGATACACCAGCCGAGAGGTTGCAACACTAATAAGGGTTGCTTCTTTGCAAAAATATCATTTACCCAGAATGAAAACGTCTCTGGGTCAGCTTTCTTTAAAGTATGTTGGTCCCAACATTTGAACGGATATTCCTGAAATTTCGAAATCTTTATGGCTTTATTCAGGTGGAAATGAATAAAAAAATGTCCTGCTATCTTGCCAAACTTCCTGATGATTTTGATTTTATATGCTTGTCACTTTTCTGCAAAATTGTCTTTACTGTCCTCTTTTCCCATTGTATCTTTTATCTCTAGCTTGCTCACCCCACCCCCTACACATAGGCATGCTTTTCCTCCTCTGTTTTGATGCCGTTGCTGTTGCTTTGTTTACTTATGTTGTTTGATGTTGCTTCGATGCGTTTTGTTACTTTAATTTATTGCATGTGGAACGTCTTCAATACAAAATTGATTTATGCAAGAAACAGATCTGTCCGAGCAGTTGACCATGTGATCTCTCGCCAACCCTTTGTGATTCAAATATGTTAGAACACATTGTGTTGAACCTGAACTTTTGACGTTGTTACATTCTCATTAACATGCAATTAATTTCTGCTCTTCTTTGTTGTTATTTTTCCATTTGTTGGATTTGTGTTATTTTGTAATTTCACTCACAAAAATGCATGAATAAACCGTACGTCCGTAACCATCATCATAAGTCAAGAAAAAATCAATTGCAATGACCACAAGTTCCCAAAATAAACTACAACGGAAGGACAAACAAACGTTTGCAAACATTCAGCAACTTGAATCCAGTTTGTAGCTCACATACACGTCGCGGTTACCATCGTTCGTAAGCTGCGCTTCCCCTCTAAGTATACTTCTAACTGTTGGTCAACTGGAATCTGAATTTAAAGCTCATTCTTTCCTGACAATCTATGAGTTGGACAATCGGTTTGCTTTATATATGTACAGTTGTTAGTCTAGATAGGATCTAAGTCGACGCCACCAAGATCAGGAATTTAATTAACATGAAATACAAATAACATCAGACATCAAGACATGGCTAGCAACAGCGCAATGTGCCCGAAAACATTTTTTGTTTGTTGTCTGCTGATGCTTGGGTGCCGGCAGTGCCACGCAATGCAATGCTTCATCTTGCCTGATGTTGCACGATAAGCGAAAAATCTACCTTGCATCTCCAGTTTAAACGTAAACAAAAGCTTATATTTTACAGCATTGAATTCATTTAGCGTTTCCCATATGAAGTTAAAATTGGCATCAAACCAGGAAGATCCTGTTCTCTGTAGTTATTTTGTTCTTTGAAGTCAAGCAACGTCAGAGCTGTCTGGAAAAAATATGAACTTTAGAAATTGCGGATGCAATTGGAATTGGTCGAATAAACAAAATACGGCCGAGAGGCAACCAATAAAACAAAGTTGCAGGATACTTTATCTTCTCCAACCTCTGACAATTTCACTTAAAATCCACAGTTGTGCCTCTTCGTGTTTGTAAAGAACTTTTGCAGATCTTTTTTATTGACTTTATGCTTAACTGGAAATATCTGAAGTAACGAAACCGATATAAAAGTATGAAATTACTGCACAAAAGTACTTTTTATTTTTTTCGTGTTGAAAATGGTTACCAGGTCATCAGGAGCGAAAAATGTTGGCTGAACAACTGACAGAATTTAAAATACTTTTTCATTGCAGAACAAGACTTTTACTTGATATTCCATCCGCATCAGGTGTTCATTCGCCCAAAAATGACAGAAAATCTACAGTAATTGTCAACGCTACCCGCTCTTTTCCAATGCTTTACGTTTTCTTGTCGAACAATCGCACTTTCCATTTCACAGGTCTGCAGTTTTACAGAGATGGCTGTCGAACGTCACATACAGGGTGTTTCACAATTGTTGAAACAAAGCGATTGGGCACAAATCCAGGATTTTAAATGATACCACAATGATGATTACATTTATTGAAAGGTGAAAAGATAACATTTTATAATCTGCAACTGTTTGTCCTCAAATCAG